>Ga0209281_1000126_pt1 | contig 200088 bp, 173 predicted proteins | sample MedtruBG_FD_187514 | JGI IMG/M metagenome (GOLD analysis project Ga0209281, IMG submission 187514) | Root nodule microbial communities of legume samples collected from California, USA - Medicago truncatula BG (SPAdes) (version 2) | ecosystem: Host-associated > Plants > Roots > Nodule | place... | reverse complement strand
TTAAACAAGGTCGCTTAATTAATCCCAAATTTTTCAACCGTTCGTGTTTTAAAACGGTTTATTTACTATACCCTTTTTTTCTAAAAATGTTTTTTGAAAATTTACTTGACTATTATTAGCTGGTCTTAATATTTTAAAGTATATTATTCCAAAACTACCAACTGATTATGTAAAAAAACAGTAGATAGTTTTGTTTTTACACAAAACTATCTACTGTCCCAGTTCTTATTTTGTAAGTATTATTTAAACTCCTTAATACTTTCATAACCTACTTTCTATAATTGCCCCACCAATTGGTTATTTCATAAAGTAATGGTAATAGACTGCTTCCCTTTTCAGTTAAAGTATATTCTACTCTTAAAGGCATTTCATTATATTGATTTCTAGTAATTAATTCATCATTCTCAAGTTCGCGCAATGAATTTGATAGCATTGTATTTGTTATTTCTGGTATATCCCTTTTTAATTCATTAAACCGCACAACTTCTTTGCCTAATAACTGTCCTAATATGCGAAGTTTCCACTTGCCTCCAATTATTTCTAATGTGCATTTTACAGGACATTCTTGGGTATTATCGACTTCTCTGATTAAATTTAAATATTGCTCTAATTCTTGTTTGCTTGCCATATCTATTCCTCCTTGGTATTAAAAATAATACCTAATCATAAAATTCTGCGTACTTGTCAGCATAAATTCAATTAAGTATACTAATTATACCAAGTACATTTACTTGAGTAAATATATATTCAAAAGGGGATATAACTATGGAATTAATGAAAACAATAGCAATGCGTAAATCTACAAGAAGTTACAAATCTGAACAAATTAATGATCAAGCCTTAAATACTATACTTACAGCTGGATGTGCTGCACCAGTAGGAATGGCTGCTTATAATGGAGTTCATATGACAGTTATTCAAAATCCTGACCTGTTAGCTAGAATTTCAAAAGCAACTGCAAATCTATTAGGTAATCCAGAAGCTAAACCATTATATGGTGCGCCAACCCTAGTAATTATTTCTGGTAAACCAAATGATAAAGCTGCTAATATTGAAATTGCTAATGCATCTTGTATTGTTGAAAATATGACTCTTGCTGCTACTGATCTTAGTCTAGGCAGTGTATATTTATTGGGTCCAGTATTTGCATTTAATACAGATAAAGAGTTATTAAAAGATTTAAATTTACCTGAAGGTTTTATTCCTGCTGCTGGAATTGCATTAGGTTACCCAACTGAACCATTAACTACAGAAAAAGAATTGAAACAAACTATACAACTTAACATTATTAAGTAGATAATTGAAATTAAGATACAATCTATTTTTTAACTAAATCAAAGTTGTATTTGAAAAATTAAATATCTAAAAAAGTATGAAAAAGAACTTATTCTATATTGGAGTAAGTTCTTTTTCATTCTATATAAGGAGTACCAACCGTTGGAAGTACGTGTCAAGGCATTTAAGTAAACTGTTCTTAAATAAATACGAAGATTAGTACTTTATACATAAAAGACAGTGTTTAATAACATACTGGCTTTTATGAATATAGGATTTAGTATATAAAATAAAAACATATCAAAAGAGGTGGATAAAAAAGCTTATTTATCAGCCTTCTTATTTTGTTTCAATAAGAATGTTGAATTTATTAGGTTTTAATATTGGCAACTTTCCCTTACTATTTTTAACTAAACAAAAATAATAAATAAATTAAGTATTTATTATATTGCACACAAGTGTCGCCATATCCTCATCACTTTCTTTCATGCCATTCTTAGCCCACTCAATTAATAGCCTGTAAAGCCCTCCAGCTATAAATTCTATAACATAACTTTTATTTATTGGAGAAAATAATTTTTGGCATACACTTTCCTTGCAGAGTGTATTAAATAATTTAATACATCTCTCAAGGAGCAAATTAGTCAAATTAGAATTAATTAGATTAGTCATCAATTTTTCATGTTTTCTGAAGTAAGAAAAATATAAGCATATGCTCTCATATGTATCTATTTCTCTAAAGTCCAATATTTGGTTAATGTATTCTTGGAAAAGTTCATCAAGATAACAAATAATAATGTCTTCCATTACATTGTAATTTCTATAAAAGGCCATTCGCGAAATACCAGCCTTTTTAGCCATCTCTGTTATAGTGATTTCTTTAAAATTCTTTTGTTCCATTAAAATCATAAGTGATGTAAAAATGCTTTCTTTTGTTATATGATTTTGCAAAGTATTATTTTTATTTTCCATAAACAATATCTCCTCTTATGTAACATCTGATATAAATAGCATTGAAATGTTCTATATCATACAGTATATTATATTTAAGAACAAGTTACAATTGTAACGTCATTGTTGAGGAGGAAATTATGAAAATATTATATTTTACAGCAACAGGAAATAATTTATATGTAGCAAAGAGAATTGGAGATGAATATTACTCTATTCCTAAGCTAATAAAGGACGGGTCATTTGATTTTGAGGATGAAAAGATTGGTATTATATTTCCAGTCTATTATATTGGTGTTCCTAAAATTGTTGAAGACTTTCTAAATAAAGTTAGATTAAAAAGTAAATACATTTTTGTAATAGCCACTTATGGAGCTTTTTCTGGGTCAACAACAAGACACCTTTTAGAAATTGGTAAAAGGAATGGAATAGAATTTTCTTATATTAATGAAATAGTTATGGTTGATAATTATCTTCCTGGATTTGATATGAATAAGCAGGTGCAAGAGCAATCTAAGAAAAACATAGAAGAAAATTTAGAAAAAATAATTAAAGACATTGAGGAAGGAAGAAAATATATTAAGAAACATACTATTATTAGAGAAGGTCTTAGAGTATTAGCTGATAAATTTTACGATAATAAATTTGAAAAGAATTTCTCAGTAGATAACAATTGCAATGGATGTAAAACCTGCGAAAGAGTCTGTCCTGTAGATAATATAAAAGTAGATAAGAAGCCTGTTTTTAATAATAATTGCCAACATTGTTTGTCATGTATTCACAATTGTCCAAAGAGAGCAATAAGCATTAAAAAGGAAAAAAATAAGGTGAGATTCATTAATGAAAATATTACTTTGAAAGAAATAATTGATTCTAACAATTAACTTACCATTTGTAAGTGGTGTTTTTTCTCCAACCGGCATACTTGCAACTTGTATGTTTGATGCAGGAAATTCTATTATGTGTTTAGGAATGATATATGGATTTGCTAAATAGAATTAATTATAAGTAATTAAAAGAATTTTTAGAAAATTTATTTAACATAGATTTGATAAAAATTGTTGTTAAATAACAAAAATGAGAACAAAAATTGTTAGTGGTACACGATGACGTACTTGAATAAAATAAAGACAATTATGAGAAAAAGCCTTTTCATAACAAATTCTGTTCTGAAAGTTAAATAAAAACGTAAAACAAAAAAATATTATCTAGCTTGCAAGATACATTGTTGTTAGGTAGTATATGAGTAAGCAAAGGCGCTAAGATAATAAGTCACATCTTTGCTTTTTTATTTTTAAATGCGAAGGAAGGCGATATTGTGAATGATTTTTCACTAGAAGGAAAAGTGGCAGTAATAATTGGAGGAAGCAAAGGATTAGGAAAAGGAATTGCACAAGGATTTGTTAAAGCAGGAGCTACAGTTATTAGTGCAAGTAGAAACATAAAAGAGTTAGAAGCTGTAAAGAGTGAAATAGAGGAAGGAACACAAGGTTCATGTTTTGCTGTGGAGCTTGACATTACTTCAGTAGAGGCTATTTCAAAGTTTGTTAATAAAGTGGATAAAGAATTTAAAAGAATTGATATTTTGGTAAATAGTGCTGGAATTAATATACGAAAAAATGCTCTTGATTTTGAGGAAGATGATTGGGATAGTGTAATGAATATCCAATTGAAATATGTATTTTTCATGAATCAAGCCATTGCTAGATACATGATTTCAAAAAAAATCAAAGGAAAAATTATCAATATGGCATCTTTAACCAGTGTTTTAGGTTTCAAAAAAATGGTGGCATACTGTGCAGCAAAGGGGGGAATAGTTCAACTGACTAAAGCATTAGCAAATGAATGGGCCGAATATGGTATTAATGTTAATGCAATTGCTCCAGGATATTATTTAACAGAAATGACTAAACCACTTTTGGAAGATGAGAATGTACTAAATAATATGATACAAAATATTCCACAAAAAAGATTGGGAGAACCAAAGGATTTAGTTGGAGCTGCAGTATTATTAGCATCAAATGCATCAGAATATATAACTGGTCAAGTAATATATGTTGATGGTGGTTGGTTAATTGAATAGGAAGATTATATGAAAATATAAGCAGCGAGTTGTTATGTCTAACAGATTTCGCTGTTATTTTTTGTCTAATAGTCAAAAAAACAATTATTTGTGGTAATATAAATTAAAAATGGCATTAGCGAGGAAGATAAATTATGAAGGTGACTTGTAAGAGTATATTAGGTTTACCATATGCAAATAAATTGAAATTATTAGCAGGAGAAAATGGTATTAATAATACTATACAATGGGTACATTATCTAGAAGAGCCAAAGTATGTTGAGTGGCTTAAGGGTGGAGAACTTATAATTATTACAGGTGCAATTATTCAAAATAATAGTAAGGCATTGGTAAATATAATTAATCAATTATATGATAAAAATGTATCAGGTGTTGTAGTTAATTTGAGTTTTTTTATTGAGTCAGTACCTAATGAAGTGATTGAAATGGGAAACTTTTTAAGATTGCCGATTTTTGAAATGCCAGCAGAAGTACGTATTGTAGATATAAGTCAAAGCATATGTTCAGCAATTTTTCAAAAAAGAAATGTAAAAAATGAGTTAGAAAAGCTATTGATGGATTTAATATATGGCAGAAAAATTACAGAAAAAATGATGAGTAAACTTGTTAAATATAATTATCAAAAGAATGTAATTTATCGTAGCTTAGTTATTTATTGTAAAGAGGAGAATGATGAACAAAAAGAAAATTCAGGAAATAAAATTCAATTTTATTATGAAGAGTATCTTGATGAATTTTTGAATACAGTAGGAGAATTGATTGAAGAATTTTTTGATTCAAAAAGAAAAAGAATACTATATGCTGTTGATGAAGATAGAATCATTATCATGTTACCAACTAATAGTAATGAAGATATTAGTTTGGAACTGAATGAAATGAAACAATGGTTGAAATGTAAAGTGACATTTGAAAATATTTGTATTGGAGTAGGTTCTGAATGGAATAATATAAAGGATTTTAAATATAGCTTGGAGTGTGCTGTAGATGCTATTAAACTAGGAAATAATACAAATAATAATGAATTTATATTTGACTATAATAAGTTAACTACAATTAGATTAATAAATGAAGTTCAGGATAAAGGGATTATAAAATCAATTGTTAATCAAACATTAGGAAAGTTATTGAAAGTAGATAAAGATGAGAAACAAGAATTATATCGCACTTTATATGTTTATCTTCTAGAGAATTGCAATGCAAAAGAAGCAGCAATTCATTTGTATTTGCATTCTAATACTATGAGATATCGATTGAAAAAAATAGAAAATATTTTGAATTGTGATTTAAATAATCAGGATGATTTGTTTGAAATACAATTAGCAATAAAGTTAAAAGAATATTTACAGCTTATGAATTGAGGCATAATCAAAAAAATAACAAGTTAATATGCTAGTCTATTTCGTGTCATACTTCGTCACCGTGTTCACCTAATAGGCCTGCTATGAGGTAAACATCCTTCCTCGTCTGACGCAAAATATACACATTAAGAAAGAGCAGCTATGCTGCATATAAGAACATTTCTTCGCATTTTGGAATTGTTATTTTCTTTCATATGCCGAAAATAGAAATGAATTGTAAGTGAAACATAAAAATTATATGTATTTATTGTTATTTAATTACAATGATTTTGTAAAGTGCTACTTTTATTTACTCATTTTTATTAGAATTTTAATTGATTCAATGATAAAATATGTGTTTTTTTGATTTTCAAAAATTAAATAGTATTATTGTAAAAGATTAATTTATTGATTATTATACATATAAAGTGAAGATGCTAATTTATTTAGAGCCTTTGCTTTTTTATTTAGGGAATATAGATGGTGATTATAAGAATTTTATTGTTAAAGAATAGAGTAGCAGTCGTAATATTACTTATTGAGAATAATATCAAATTTATATAAATAACATTGAAAATTATCATTTTAGGAGGTAGTTACGTTGAAAAGATATATAACAGAAAAATCAAAAAAGTTTCATGAAGAAATAAAAGAATACTTAGTTGATGGTGTAGGAAGCTATTTTCACTTTGCATCTTATAAAGAGTATCCGATTTCAGTTACTCATGGAAAAGGGTCCAAGCTATATGATGTAGATGGTAATGAATATATTGATTATGTGGCAGGGTTTGGAGTGTTGTTATTAGGACATTCACCAGAAAATGTGAGTGAAGCGGTGAAGAAACAGTTGGAAAAAGGATCACATTTTTCTGCACCAAATGATGAATTATTAAAACTTTCGAAAAAACTTACAGAAATAATTCCTTCAGCTGAAGCAGTAAGTTTCCAAAATTCAGGTACAGAGGCTGTTATGCATGCATTAAGGTTAGCAAGAGCATATACAGGAAAATATAAAATAATCAAGTTTGAAGGGCAATATCATGGTTGGTCTGATGAAGAAAAAATTAGTATAGATGCAGAATCTGTTGATGAATTAGGAGATAGAAGTAACCCCAATAAAATTATACATACAAAAGGACAAAGATTGTCATCAGCGGATGATTTGATTGTACTTCCATGGAATGATTTAGAAATACTTAAAAGTACGTTTGAAAAATATAAAGATGAAATAGCGGCTGTAATTATGGAGCCAATTATGTGTGATTCAGGTCCAATCTTACCAGATAAAGCATATTTAGAAGGAGTTAGAAAACTTACTAATGAATATGGAATTGTTTTAATATTTGATGAGGTTATAACTGGATTTAGAGTGTCGCTAGGTGGTGCTCAGAAATATTATGGTATCACACCTGACATATCCACTTTTGCAAAAGCAATTGCAGCAGGATATCCTTTTGGAGCTGTAGTAGGAAAGAAAGAGATTATGAATTGTGGCATTCATGCTTCTGGAACTTTTAATGCTAACCCTATAGGAACAGCTGCTGCATTAGCAACGATAAAAGAACTTGAAAAGCAAGGCACTTATGAACACTTAGATGAAATGGGAATGATGCTTGTTGAGGGATTTAATAGCCTTTCAAAAAAGTATAATATTAAAATTTACACAAGACATATAGGGGGGATATTCATTCTTTACTTTGGCTTTGATAAAGATCAAAGAGATTTCAGAGAGTGGCTTTCAAATGCTGATATTGAATTATATGAAAAATTTATAAAAAGATGTGAAGAGTATGGTATCAGATTTACTGATAGGCGTGGAAGAGAATATATATCTACAACTCATACGAAAGAAGATATAATACGTACGCTTAAAGTTTCAGAGAGAGTTTTATCAGAAATTCTATAATAAAATTGATTGAAAATAAAATTAGCTATATAAAATATAAAGTTCTATAAAACGTGAATACTAAGGTATTTCATTGCCGTATATGTGATTAGATACATTATTAAAATATTATGGTAACTATTATGATTTTTACTAAGGCGGATGGCGTTGATAAATTAATTTTAAATGAAGGGATATTTGAGTTAAAGTTTAGGCTTTTGAGTATTTGTGCAGGTTGCAATTAACTAAATAAACTTTATACGTTTGAGTAAAATGCTTTTTTCAGATGAGTGAAGAATAATAAGATAAATATAAATTAAGAATTTAAAATTTAGTAAAGTTGCCATAACGAATCTTGTTTATTAAGACGGATAAGGTGCGTGAGTATAATAAAGAGATTAACAATAAGGATTAAGCGAAGATTATTGTTTAGAAAGTCTTTGTAAATGTTATTTGCCACCTATTGCTTCCAGTTGGTGGCAAATAAAGTTATTAAAGATCATTTATCAATTTTAAATTTATCAAGAAGTTTTCCCTTAGAACTGATGGCAGAGACTTCAATGCCATTTGCACTAACATCAACTACAACGAAATGATATTTAGCTATAGGAGCTATTACAATTCCTTTCTTATCTTTAAACTTATCTCTAAGTTTTTCACCACTACCACCTGTAATAACCTGATAGATATCTTTTTCGTACTCTATTTTTCGTCTAGAATAATTATGTTCATGGCCTGAGAATACGATATCTATATTGCAGTCATGAACAATCTTCCAGAAAGCATCTCTATCCTGGGGATATAAGTCCAAGCAATGTCCATAATGGGCTCCTGTAGGAAAAGCAGGAGAATGAACAAAAACAATCTTATTTTTTATATCTGCAGAAGCTACTTCTTTAAACCAGGAAAGTTGTCTTTTTACTATTTTGTTTATTTCGTTAAAGTGGAAGGCATTTAGTATTATGAATCTGACATCTTCATAATCTACATAAAATACGGTTTTGTTATAACCATCAAGATACGTATTAGGAAGCATATCATTATAAATTCTGTTGTAGATTCTTTCGCATCTATCATCATTAGGTTCGTTATTGACTTCATGATTGCCTACAACAGGGATTAAAGGTATCCCGAAATAATATTTTCCTATTAAATCTCTTAGAGTTTGAAGTTGATTAGTTAATACATTTTCCATGTTGCTACCTGCAACGTTATCTCCACCTAATACTATACAGTCAGCATTAGGTGTTAATTTGCAAGATTCATTTAAAAGTTTTATTAAGATCTTTTTATTAATACCATTTTCTTTTCCCTTTGAGTCACTTAAAATTAGAAATCTCATTTTTATATCACCACCAAAACATTATTAAGTTTTTAGCACATCTTTTTATATTTTTTCTTTGAATAATTTATCCAGTGGACATGTAAATCTGGCCTATTGCTTTTTAAAAAAATAAAAAAATCTTCTTTGCACCCAATATCCTCTAAACCACTAATAAGTAAGCTTGGAATTGTTGATTTTTTTTTCATTGCGTTGGCAGTATCTATAAGCTTAAGCTCACCAGAAGGCATTATAAGGATATGAAATATTGCTGCATCCTTCCTTAAATAGCCAACATTAACTATAGATTCATATAGTTCTATGAGTTTCTTTGAGAGTTGCGGCGTTAAATTTTCCTTTAATAAATATTCGTTTAATTCAATGCCATTAACATATTCTCTTATGATGTAGTTTACACCGAATTCGTAAAGTTTGGGAAAATGTGTATCTCCTTGAGCCATTAATAAAGTTTTTACTTCATTATTGCACTCTTTCTTTCGCTTAAAAATTTTTATGCACTTTTGAGAGTCTATTAAATATACTTTACCTTGAGTGCCTTTGCCTATAAACTCCAAATCTTTTATATTTATATCTAGGTTAATGTTAATCACCTGTTTTAAAAATAGTCATAATGTCAAGATATGCAGAGGGATATGTTTTTGTAACATCTAAATTATGGAGAGAGGGAATAACAAATGAATAAAATGAAAGGAAAAAAAAATGAATTTTATAATATTGGGATGATTTTAGATATTTGAGAAGTAAAATTAAAAGGTAGGCTTTTGTGAAGGAATATGGGGGAAATGAAAATTTATGTTAAAAGCTATATTGTTGACAATTTATTGTTTAAAAACTTTTATCAAAATAATCATGTATATCTATACCTATGGTGGGAAAAATAAAAATGAGGTGATGATATATGAAAAAGATTGGTTTAGAAAAAGGATTGTCCACAATTGCAGATTATTTAAGTGCTGAGGGATATTCAGTAGAAATTCTTGATGAAGATATCCAGAGTAATGTTGCAAAGTGTAATGATTTGGATGTAATTGTTACAGCAGACTATAATACAAACATGATGGGCTTTAGTGTTATTTCCACAAAAGTTCCTATTATTAATGCTAGTGGTTTGACACAAGAGGAAATAAAGAATATGATTGATCAGAAAACCACAAGATAATAATTATCATATGATTGTATAACTATGAACCAAAAAAGAGCCTCCTTTGTTAAACTAAAATTAGGTTTTTTAACCGAAATGAAAACAAAGGGGGTATATCTTTACGCAAAATCAATAATTCTGTGTAGTATTATCAATTCTTTGGCAAAATACACGCTGAAATTGTAGCTACCCATTGAAACTTGCCAATTTTCCATAAACCCTGCTCATTCTGATAAACCTTAACGAATTGATAAGGATAAGTTAGTGACATTTAAGTATAAAACATTAAATAATATTAATAATCAAAATAAGTGAGAAAGTAAAATTGTTTTATTTCATTATGAAACCTGCGAAAATCTAAATATTAGATTTTCGCAGGCTTTTTAGTTCAAGTAGCTTTTCTGTTATATAGACTTATAGAATTTCTCAATAGACTGTACAAGTTCCTCTGGTCTCTCGAGTTGAATCCAATGGCCAGCATCATTCATTTCATAATAAGAAAATTTTGCTGCAATATATTTTTCTGAATTCACCATTTGTGCTTTACTAAGATATAAATCATTAGTACCATAGATTCCTAAAACAGGTATTTTAACAGGTGCAGGCGCTTCATTATCTTTTGGTCCTGCATATTTGGGATCAAGATTTGCACGATACCAGTTTAAAGCAGCAGTAAACCGTCCGGGTCTTTCTAAATCTGGAATCCAGTTTTTATCTGCCTCCGGATTATTATCCGTAAACATTCTAAGCATTGCCCAATCATTTGCTGAAAACATGGTTTCTGCTCTGCCTTCAAATAAATTTGCCATGGTGTACCAACCTTTTTTCTTTTGTTCAAAACCACCGTCATTTAAATAACTAATGGGATGTCCAACTGAAATTGCAACGTAAGATTCCACCATCTGAGGGCAGGCTATTGAAAAAGCCCATCCGATATTAGCACCCCAATCATGTCCAATTAAGCGTATTTTTGAGTTTACTTTTAATGCAGCTAATATAGAAATGGCATCTTTAACTATGTTTTCTATACGATATTCTTCTACATTTACTGGGGCATCTGTTTCTCCGAACCCTCTTTGGTCAAATGCGATGACACGATATCCTTTTTCTAATAACAACGGAATGACTTTTCTCCAAGCTTTAAGTGAATCAGGATAACCATGAAGGAGCAAAACCGGTTCCCCTTTCCCTTCATCAAATACATTAAAGTTTAAACCATTCACATGAATTTTTTTTGTTGAAAGTTTCATTTCTTTTCCTCCTTAATTTTCAATATAGGAAAATAATAACATAAAATACTGTTGTTGTCTTTGGACAGTTTTATAAATATGGCGTAGAATTATCCACTTTTACGAATTTGAATATATTTGATCTAAAGTTACAGTTCTATATATTTAAGTTTGGCGATAATAATTTGACTTCTTTTTCTAACTGCTCCAGCTTTAAAATGACTTGTTCCGCAGCCTGTCATTTTCGGTCAAAATCCATTCTGATATTATGCCATTCCAACCGTGTGCAAAAAATCTTGCATAGAACTCTTTATGTGTGGATCCTACTTTTTGCTCTTGCTCAAGTCTGCAAAACAATTTGTAGAAATTTTTTTCAACTATCTCTGTAAAGAAATTTCCCCAAGTATTATCGTCACAGTATATTGCATTTTTATTTAATATTGCTGTATTATCATTTTAAAAATATATAAATAAATTTAAAGGAAATAAACATTTCAAATAAAATGTTTATTTCCTTTATTCAAGTTACTTTATGAGAAGTAGAGTCACTTGGAGTTTACTTCTCATAAAGCGCTATAAAAAGAAATTGAAAGCACTTTAGATAATATAATTATGTACTGCAAAAAACAACCAATCTATATATTGGCAACAGATCTCCAAAACATTTTAAATGCAATATCTATATGCTCTTCATGTTTATCTGGATTATCCTTAATAAAATTAATAAATGCTTGCACTGACCCAAACATGTAATAGTTAATTAAACTAGGATTTACATTAATGATTGTTTCATCATCAATAGCCTCTTGAATAAGTTCAAATACGAAATTGAAATTTTTAGATGCTTCCTCTTTGCTTAGACGATCTATATAAGGTGAATTTGAAAACATTGCATAGAAGGCCATACTATCCTCGTTTTCTAACGTCCATTGGACACAACTGAACCAAAACTGTTTAATCTTACTTTTACTTGTTTTACATGGTTCAATGTGTTCTAAAAGATAAATTCTATAATTTTCTTTTATTTTTATATACAATCTACTTATCAAAGCTTCCTTAGTTTTAAAATGGTGAAAGAGTCCGCCATTAGATATACCTGCTTCATTAGCTATTTTTGAGGTAGATGTACCATGGAAACCTTCTTTTATAAAAAGTTTTAAAGCTGCATCCAATATTTTATCTTTACTATCCATATTATTTCCTCCTCCAGAGTAATTACTCTTTTATCAAATCTAACATATATATAATGAACGTGTCAACGGATGGAAATTTTTCTGTATAAAACTCTTGCATTAAATATAAAGAGATGATAACATATTTAACAACAGAGTGATTGCTCTGTATAATTTGAAAACAATATATATATATCGCATTAAAAATGTTAAAAGTAACTTTTTGCAGACTAAACAGTCGGTGCGCAGGCTGTTTAAATTTTAAAATGAGGAGATAGAAAGATGTTTTATAGAAAATTTGAAAAAATCAATAAAGGGGTTTAATAGGTTAACTGTTATCCCTATAAATAAAGAATACAAAAAAGTTTGCTCAAAGCCAAGAAATGATAGCATTTCATTGCGTTTTGTGCCTTGAGCGAAGCGAAAGGAATGAATATAAAAAAATATGAAAATTTACTTATTGGCACTAATTTGTTTTATAACCAGTGCATCAGAATTCGCTATTGTAGGTGTTTTAGACAAAATTGCTTCCTCTGCTAATATATCATTATCGGCGGCAGGACAACTAATCACAGTATTCGCGATTGCCGGTGCTATCGGAGTTCCAATTGCCATAATGGCGATGGGGAAGATGGATAGGCGTAAGGTATTAATAATTTCGCTTGCTTTAGTTGTACTCGGTAGCATTATGATGCTTGTCTTTTCTAACTATAATTTATTACTTCTCTCTAGAATTGTACTTGCTATAGGAGCTGGAGTTTTTAATGTTACCTGCCTTACTGTAGTGACAAGACTAGTGGCACCTGAACGTCAAGCAGGAGCTATTTCCACACTTACAATAGGGTTTAATGCAGCTCTCATCATAGGTCTTCCGCTTGGCAGAGTTGTGACTGCAGCATATGATTGGAAGGGAATCTTCTGGGGTACTGGCATTTTTAGTTTGCTAGCGATTTTCATGGTGGTGTTAACGATTCCCTCTACAAAAGGCGAGGATGTAATACCTCTAAGTGAGCAACTAGCTCTTTTGAAGAGTCCTAAAATCTTACTTACTCTTGGGATAACGTTCTTCTGGCTCACAGGATATTCAGTACTATACTCTTATATTACTCCTTTCATTACAGCTGTTTCACCAATGGGCGAACAGATGATGAGCATGGTTCTCCTTGGCTTCGGCATTGCTACCTTAATAGGAAACAAGCTTGGAGGATTCTTAGCAGATAGAATCGGTGTATCACGATCAATTGTGGGTAGCATGGTAGCTCAGGTAATTGCGCTTGTGCTAATATCACTTATCGCTAGATCAACTGTCATTACCATTATATTGCTTATTATATGGGCTATAGCATCTTGGACACCTGGTCCGATTCAACAGTATAATATTATCTCGATTGCTCCAGAAGCTTCCGGAGTTATGCTTAGCCTTAATAATTCAATTTTACAGTTAGCCTTTGCTGCGGGTGCTGCAATTGGAGGGGGTGCAGTAGAAAGTTCATCGATATTAACGCTCAGTTGGACCGGAGCTGTAATAGTGGCAATTGCTATATTTATTGCGTCTGCCTCATTTAATCTTAGAAGTTCGTCCAGCAATATTTTAGTAACAAAGTAATCTGAAAATCATAATCAAAAACCGCTATACTAAAGAGGTAAAAGCTGAATTTTAGTTATGACTTTAAGAATATTATAAATCGCTTTTTGCATAAGGAGACTTTGATAACTTAACAATATTACTATTTAGTAAACAAGGCTAGATAATTATTACAACAAATCGATATGAAGAAAAACAAATGCCTAAATGAAATTAAGGAGGAAGAAATATGAAACAAATAAATGATATTACAGAAGTGAATAAGAGCATGGGGGTAGCAATTGCCAAGAAAACCTTGGATAAGAGAATTAATGAGTTAGAAAACATAAGAGCCCTTAGAGAGCTTGTTGATAAATTCTCAATAATGGCGGACAAAAAAGAAGTTCAAAAGCAAACATTACTTTTTACTAAAGATGCAACTGTAGATACATATGTAAACGGAGAGTTAGTTTCGAGTTTGAAGGGGATCAAAGAAATAGGAGATTCTTTTGAAAATTTTCTGAAAAATTTCGAAACTGTTTATCATTTTAATGGCCAACATGTTGTATCAATAGAAGAGAATAAAGCTGAGGGGACTCTTTATTGTATGGTAGATCTTATTAATTCTGAAAATGGAAAAAAATGAAAAATAATAGTGGAGTTCATTATAACGATGAATACGTCTATGAAACCGGACAGTGGCTGATTGCTAAAAGGACAGCAACATTTGAGTGGCAAGATAGAAGAGAATTAAATCAGTGATTTTTTTGATAATAACTGTAACTTTGCAATTTAATAATTAATAGGAGTAATTACTCCATTATCAAATCTAGCATATATATAATGAATGTATTAATATGTGGAAATTTTTTCTATAAAACTCTTGCATTAAATATAATGAGGTGATAAAATAATCGGAAGAGTAGATACTCTGTTTAATTATGAAAAGACATGAATATATCACATGGGAACTGTATAAGATGATTATTTTGCAAACTAATTAGTCTGTATGCAGGTTGTTTAGATTTTAAAATTAGGGAGATGGAAAGATGTTATATAGAAAATTAGGTAAAACAAATGAAAAAGTTTCAGCTTTAGGTTTTGGATGTATGAGATTACCTATTATTGATGGAGATGTAACAAAGATTGATGAGGAAAAGGCAATAGAAATGATTCATCATGCAATTGATAAAGGAGTAAACTATATAGATACTGCATACCCTTATCATGGAACTGGAATGGGAGGTGGCGGAGAAAGTGAACCATTTGTAGGCAGAGCTTTGAAAGATGGGTATAGAGAAAAAGTTAATTTAGCTACAAAACTTCCTACTTGGTTGATTAAGACTAGAGAAGATATGGATAAGTATTTAAATGAACAATTAGAACGTCTACGAACAGATAAAATAGATTTTTATTTAGTACATGCTTTAACTAAAGGTGGTTGGGAGAATTTAAAGAAATTAGGAATAGATGAGTTTTTAAATTCAGCAATTAAAGATGGAAGAATAAGGTATGCAGGATTTTCATTTCACGATGATTTAGATGTATTTAAAGAAATAGTTGATTATTATGATTGGTCATTCTGCCAAATTCAATATAATTATCTAGATGAAAATTTCCAAGCTGGAACAGAAGGATTAAAATATGCAGCAGATAAAGGTCTGGGAGTTGTTATTATGGAACCACTTAGAGGTGGAAAACTAATTAATGATCTTCCAGAGGAAGTTACAAATGCTTTTGATAAGGCGGAAATTAAAAAATCTCCAGTTGAATGGGCACTAAGATGGGTATGGAATCATCCAGAAGTATCTGTAGTACTTAGTGGTATGAATGTAATGGAACATATCAATGAAAACTTAAAAATTGCGAGTGTTGCACTACCTAACTCACTAACAGAAAAAGAATTAGAAATAATGGACACTGTAAAAAAAGTATATACTGAAAGAACAAAAGTTAACTGTACAGGTTGTCAATATTGTATGCCTTGTCCAGCAGGAGTAAATATTCCTAAGAACTTTACTCAGTACAATCAATATTATATGCTTGCTACGCCACAAACAGAAGGAGAATTTAAGGTTCATTATAATATCTTTGTAGATGTATCAGAAAAAGCAGATAAATGTGTAGAGTGCGGTAAATGCGAAAGTCATTGTCCACAAGGAATTAAAATACGTCAAGAATTAAAAAATGTTAAATCATTATTTGAATAGATATAAATCAATATAAATACACTCTAATATGGTAAAATTCTTGGAAATATATTTCTAAAAATTTTTATTCTCTTCCAAGCTAATTTAATCAATCATGATAGTGCTATGAGCAATACCTTTCGTCAAGTTGTAGGCTCTATTGGAACTGCATTAGTGGTGAATATTTATACCAATGTAGCTAATAATGGAATTAAATTAGGGACAGCAGAAGATGGAGAAGCAATGGGAGTTCTTGCCAACGGTGGAGTTTCTGCTATTATTGAGCTTCTAATGTTATTATTATAGTAAGGAGTTAATATGAGTACACAAATAAAATCATTAGTAATAAGAAATACTATTGCACGTTATGAACCTTTTACCATAAAGGAAGTATTTCATACTAAACTTAATAGAGTAGTTGAGTATGCGGTTTTTATTGATAATGATCCTTTTGAGCAAGAATTAGGATTTGATAAGATACTTTTGGATAATTATCCTTTTGAACTAAAATTCGAAGTGGATTATGAAAAAATAATTATTTCTTAACGAAATTAGAAGTGATAATAAAAAGAAGGCTTAAAAGTCAACAAAGCGGACTTGATAATGCTCAAAATATACTAAAAGATATTATTACTAATCCGGTAGAAGATCCAATAATGCAAGAACAGAATATAGAAGCAGAGAAAAAGTATATTTTAGACAGAACTAGAAGAATTAAATTTATTAAAGCTGCTGAAGAAAAGTTAAGAGCTAATTATAAATGTTAATCTATAAACTTTATAAATTTATAAAAGAAAAAATGGTTATCTCAACATAGAAAATAATATCTATTAAAGAGATGAATAACTAAAAAATACTTAGTAGAAAGTAGAAATTGCATCATATCTCTTTATAGAAATATGGTGCAATTTTTTATAGCATTTTAATATATTGATCTAATGAATCTTTATTATATGGTGACAAAACATTAACTTGTCATCAATACACAAGTTATAAGAAAATACACTATAATCTATTGTGAATTAAAACTTTAAGGTAGCAAAATAATCAGCAGGTGTTTCAGCACGTCGAATCATATTTACTGATCCATCTGTGCAAAGCAACAGTTCGGAAGGCCGGAGCTTTCCATTAAAGTTATAACTATGTGAGTAAGTATATGCACCAGCATCATGAAATATTAATATATTACCTTCTTGAATATGAGGAAGAGGCCTATCAATTGCAAACCTGTCCCTATCTTCACATAATGCACCTGTTATGTCATATACATCATTACATTCCTCATTTTCATTACCAATTACAGAAATATGATAATAATTATTATATTTTGCAGGGCTCATAAAACTATTTGTGGAAGCATCAAGTCCTATAAAATTTTTATAAGTCTTTTTGACATGTAGAACTGATGAAACAAAATACCCATAAGGGCCTGTCATATATATTCCAAGCTCCGTAAATAATGAAATTGGAGCAAGTCCTGCATTTATAATGGTTTCATCATAAGCTTTTTTTATGCAATGACCTATTGCTTCAATATCAGTTGGAGAATCCTCAGGCAAAAAATGAATGCCAAGTCCACCAGCTAAGTTAATAAAATCAACTTTTATTCCTGTATTTTTGTGCAAATCCACTACATATTCAAAAATCTTACGAGAGTTATTTCCAAAGTACTCAGCATCTCTTTTATGGGAGCCAAATTGAGCATGAATTCCAAATTGTTTTACTCCTAATTTCTTAAGATATTTGAAACCATCAAAAATCTGTTCCTTTGTGGAGCCGAACTTGCTGTTTTTTAAATTTATAACAACTTTATCTTCATATTTTATATCTTCACCAAGATTAAGCCTGCAACATATAGTTTCAGGTATACCAGCACAATTATTTAAAAAATCAATATGAGCAGTGTCATCTAAATTAATTATAGCACCTAATTTTTTAGCCAAGATATATTCATCGGATGTTGTTACATTAGATGTAAACATAATATCTTCGTTTGAAAATCCACATTGATCAGCTAGCATTAATTCTGTTAGAGATGCACAATCTACTCCACATCCTTCTTCTTTAAAAATTTTAAGAATGTATGGAGTTGGAGTCGATTTTACTGCAAAATATTCATGGTAGCCATCATTCCACGAAAAAGCTTTTTTTAAATTCCTAACATTTTCGCGTATTGCTTTTTCATCATAAATATAAAATGGGGTTGGAAATTCTGATACAATATTTTTTAATTTATCATATGAAAACGGAATATTTTTCATTTTACATTACTCCTTTTTGTTTGTGATATAATAATTTTAATGGAAATAAAATCAAGAAACCAGTATAAAAATTTAGAAGTATACCGGTATAGATTAGGGGTAGTATTGTGTGTAAATGGAGGGAAGTATGGGGTATAAATATGAAATTGTTACTGATTTAATCAAGGAAAACATTTATTCTGGAAAATATAAACCAGGTGAAAAATTACCATCAATTCAAAAGTTGTCAAATGAGTTAACTTATAATAGTGATACAATAGTAAAAGCTTATAATCAGCTAGAAGAAGAACACTTAATTTATGCAGTTCCCAAAAGTGGTTATTATGTAATGAAGAATGAAGATAAGATAGGTGAAAATAAAAGCGTTATAGATATGTTAAACATTTATCTACCTGATAAAATTAATCCATACAAAGATTTTTATCATTGTATGGATAAAGCCATTTCAATCTATGGAAAGAAACTTTTTGAATATTCTTCGCCAAAAGGTATGATTGAACTAATTAATATTTTGACTAAACACTTAATGAACTTTCAAATATTTACTAAGCCAGAAAACATATTTATCACAAATGGATCACAACAAGCGTTATACATTCTTGGGGCCATGTCATTTCCAAGTGGCAGATCAAAGGTTCTTGTTGAGCAGCCTACATATTCGGTAATGTTAAACATATTAGAAAATGCTAAGGTTCCTGTTATTGGTATTAAAAGAACCCATGAGGGTATAAATTTAAATGAATTGGAAGCAATATTAAAAAAAGGAGATATAAAATTCTTTTATACAATGCCAAGATATCAAAATCCAACTGGATTTTGCTATGATAATGCACAAAAGAAGGAAATTGTAAGATTGTCAGAAAAATATGATGTATATATTGTAGAAGATGATTATCTGGTAGATCTTGAACTGGATAAAAAGTCAGATTCAATGTACGCAATGGCAGATAAAGACAAAACCATATATATTCGAAGTTTTTCAAAAACATTGCTTCCCGGATTGAGGTTGGGGATGGCAATACTACCTAAGGAATTACAACAAAAATTTATAGATTTTAAATATAGTATAGATTTAAATACATCTATACTTACACAAGGAGCACTTGAGGTTTATTTAAAAAGCAGTATGTACAAGTTTCATGTAAAAAGAACAAAAGAATTCTATAAGAATAAAATGGATGTTTTAAAAAAGCTATGCAATAAGAATTTAAATGACAAAATAACCTGGTATATACCTGATACTGGATTATATGCATATATGGAAACAAAAGAAGTTTCTTCACAGATTCTTGAAAACAATCTTTTAAATAACAAAGTACTTGTAAGTAATACAAATAACTGCTATATTGAAGGATTTAAGCATACTGAAGGTATACGATTATGTGTTTGTAATGCAAGTGATGAAGAAATAATAAGAGCAGTTAATATTATTGAATATCTAGTCTAGGTATAATGGAAATCACCGAAATTCTATTGTGGTATAATAAAATTTCGTAGTCAATTAACTTGATAGAGTATAGGTAGAGTCCTTTTTATTAATGTATGAAATGGTTTTATACAAGAATTATGATAAGGGCAGATTTTTTTTATAATTTATTAAGTGATTTTAAATTATAATTAAAATATCCTTATTAAATCCTAAATTTCATTAAGAAATTATACTAAAATAGTTATTGTGTTGTATAATTTAAATTAAAGTATATTCAAAGCGCAAGGAGAAAGAAAAATGGCCACTATTAAAGATGTTGCAAAAAAGGCAGGAGTATCTGTTGGATCTGTATCGAGATATATTAATAATTTTGAAGTAAAACCTAAAACTAAATCTGCAATAGAAGAAGCTATAAAGGAACTTAATTATGAACCTAATGTATATGCAAGAGGGTTTAAGGTTAACAGAACTAATACAGTGGCTCTTATAATTCCAACAGTATGGAATTCATTTTTTGGAGAGTTATCATTTAATATAGAAAAAAGATTAAGAGATTATGGAATTAAAATGATATTATGTAATTCAGAGGATAATTATGAGATTGAACTTCAATATATTACAATGGCAAAACAAAATAAAGTTGATGGTATTATTGCAATAACATATAGTGATGTGGATAAATATATACATTCAAACATGCCAATAATAAGCATTGATAGATATTTTTCAGAAAGTATAACATATGTAACTAGTGATAATTTTGAAGGTGGACGGATTGCAGCTCATGAATTAATAAAGAACGGCTGTAAAAATATAGCATTTATAGGTCTTGGTTCTAAAATAGATAATGCGACAAGAAATAGAAGAAAAGGATTTATCAACTATTGTGAAGAAAACAATATATTTTATACAGTATGTGATTCAACAGAAGGAACACAAAAATTTGCAAAGCTGTTAGATGAATTTTTATATGAAAATTTCAATGAAATGAAGAAAATTGATGGAATATTTACAGTGACAGATGATCATGCTTTTGAAGTAATTGAAAAACTTAAAAAGTTCAATCTTAATGTACCAAATGATGTGCAAATAATAGGATATGATGGAGTTAGAGCTAATAAGAAGGATACAATTAAAATATCAACTATAAGACAGCCAATTGAAAGCATAGCAAAAGAAGCTGTAAAAGCTCTTATCAATATAATTGACTGTAAGGAGATAAATAAAGAAATTATCTTACCAGTACAATTTATTAAAGGATATACAACTAAATAATAAATAAAATAATTCATAAACTCATATATGTTATTTCTATGATATTTTGAAAATTACAATATAAATTATATTTTTATATTCAAAAGGGAAATTGAATATATATAAGTTCTAATTAATTTGCTACATCAAAACCATATGTACTAATTAAATATATGTAGTTTATTGATTAGAATATATATTTATATGATTTCTTTGAATAAATCCTATGCTATTATTTACATCTTGAGAATATAATTGGGGATTTAATTTCTGAAATGCTTTAAATCCAGTAATAGAAACGGATAGCTTTATATAAACATTACCAAAACTTACATTATGAAAACGTTGAAAATAATACTTGACTAGGAGTAAATTTAGTAATATTATAAAAATATGAAATAAATGAAACGTTTCAATTTTCATAGGAGGATTCTAGAATGGCAAGTAAAGAAATCTTTAACAATACAGCAGAGGATATATTAAAATATGTTGGTGGAAAAGAAAACGTAATCAGTGCAGCATATTGTGCTACAAGATTAAGACTTGTTCTTCAAGATGACAAAAGAATTAATTTAGAGAAAATAGAGGAAATTAATTTAGTAAAAGGCTGTTTTAATAATGGCGGGCAATTTCAAGTTATTTTAGGAACTGGAATTGTAGATGAAGTATATAAAGAATTTGCTAAACTAACTTCTATAGCTGAAGTTAATAAAGAAGAATTAAAAAAAATTTCTATAACTAAATTAAATATTCTTCAAAGATTTTTAGCTGCATTAGCAGATGTTTTTGTTCCAATATTGCCAGCATTGGTTGCATCAGGGTTATTAATGGGCTTAAATAATTTATTAACTGCTAAAGGGTTATTTATTTCAAATATATCTTTAGTAGAAGCTTATCCGCAATTTAGTCAGTTAGCAGAAATAATAAATTTGTTTTCAAATGCAACATTTATATTTTTACCTATATTTATAGGATTTTCTGCTGCTAAAAGATTTGGTGGAACACCAGTGTTAGGGGCAGTAATAGGTGCAATCATGATTCATCCAGATTTATTAAATGGTTATGGATATGGTAAAGCTTTAATTGATGGAACGGTTCCATATTGGAATATATTTGGTTTCAATATTGCTAAGGTTGGGTATCAAGGCACAGTTTTACCAGTAATAGTGTCATCATTTGTATTATCAAAACTTGAATGTAATTTACGTAAAATTGTTACACCTGCTATTGATAATATTATAACACCATTAGTTTCAGTATTAGTAACTTCAGCATTAACATTTATTATTATAGGGCCTGTTATGAGAATAGTAGGAAATTGGATGACAGCAGGTGTTATGTGGTTATTTTTTGATTTAGGTCCAATAGGTGGTGCCATTTATGGAGTTGTATATCCATTATTAGTTATAACAGGCATGCATCATAGCCTTATAGCGGCTGAAACTCAAATACTAGCTAATATAGGTACTTTAGGTGGATCACCTACATTTGCAGTTGTAGCAGCATCGAATGTATCTCAAGGTGCAGCAGCTTTAGCAGTACTTGTAACAGTAAGAAAAGATATGAAAATTAAAAATATAGCTTCAGCTTCTGGAATATCAGCATTACTTGGAATTACAGAACCAGCTATGTTTGGAATTAATTTAAAATTAAAGTATCCATTTATAGGAGCATTAATAGGAGCATTAATAGGATCAGCTGTTGGATCAGCTTATGCTACATTTATGAAAGTGTTATCTCTTTCACAAGGACCAGCAGGATTGCCAGGCATAATAGTAATACGTCCGCAATCAATGATTTACTATATAATATCTCTTACTATATCATTTGGGGTTACTTTTATAGTGACAATACTTTTAGGTAAAAAAATGGAATGAAAAAACTTAATTTGCTTTAAATAGAATTTGAAACGTTTCAAAAATCTTTTGGCATTTTAAATTTTATTAATTATAAACATTTGATAAAAAATAAGGGGGATTTAAAAATGAAATTTAGTAAAAAAACAATAGCAGCTATATCAATGGCAACATTATTAATGTTTTCAATGGTGGGATGTGGAAGTCAAGGTGAAAGTAGCAAAGCAGCTAAAAATGCTGATGGAAGTGTGACTCTTAGCTTTTGGGTACATGAAACAGATTCACCAGAAGGACAACTCTACAAACAAAAAGTTGAAGAGTTTAATAAGGCTAATGAAGGAAAAATAAAAGTTGATTTAACTCAAATAGCTCGTACTGGAGATGCTTCAGGATATGATGATAAGGTTAATGCAGCTATCACAACAAATTCACTTCCAGATGTATTAACAGTAGATGGACCAAGTGTAGCAGCTCAAGCTGATGCAGGGGTAATAGAACCTATAGATGAATTTGTAGATAAAGAAGATTTAAAAGATTTTAATAAAGATATAATTAACCAAGGAACATATAAAGGAAAACTTTATGGTTTAGGAGCAATGGATTCTTCAGTAGTAATTTATTATAACAAAGACATGTTTGTAAAGGCTGGTATTACAGCACCAACATCTGTAGCAAATGCATGGACCTTAGATGAATTATATGAAAATGCTAAAAAAATGACTAAAGATGATGTATATGGATTGGATATGAATCTTAAATGGGGTGGAGAATGGAACACATTTGCATTCTTACCATTAGTGCAATCTCTTGATGGACAAATAGTTGCAGATGATGGGAAAACTGTAGAAGGATCAATAAATAGTGACAAATCAGTCCAAGCCTTAACTTTCATTAAAAAATTAGTTGATGATAAAGTAGTAAATCCTACGCCAATTGACAATAGTTTTGAAAATGGAAAGGCAGCTATGGTTATGACAGGTACTTGGGAAACTGGAGGCTTAGCTAAATATCCTGATTTAAAGTGGGGGATAATGCCATATCCAGTAGCTAAAAAAGGTGGAACAGCAGCATCACCATGTGGATCATGGGGCTTCTATATGACAAAAAATTGTGCGACAGAAAAGCAAAAAGCAGCAGCTGAATTAATTAAATTCTTAACTAATACAGATTCATGTATAGCAATGTATAAAGCTAATGGAATGCCACCAGCAAGAGCAACAGCATTTAATAAAATAGATGAATTTAAGAAAGAACCTTTAAATATAATAACAGAACAATTACAAAATACAGCAAAAGTAAGACCATTAACACCAAACTATCCAGTAATATCTGATCAATTTTCTAAAGCAATAAAGAATACAGTTGATGGAATGGATCCTAAAAAAGCATTAGACGAAGCAGTAAAACAAATTGGGATTCAAGTTAAATAGATTTAAGACATATTCAAAAAAATAATATATAAAAATTAATACAAAAGAGCTATTGCAAAATAAAGATTTCAATATATAGTGCAGATTTTATATTTAGTGAAATTGCAAAATATATTATGTGAAAAATATCTTTTGCAATAGCTGCTTTAAAAGAGAGGTGGATTATGATTAGCATTATGAAGAAAAATAAAATAAAGAAAAATGCTGTATCAATGTCATTTGTATTACCTGCACTAATATTAGTATTTATGTTTGTTATTATTCCATTTATGTTGTCATTTTATTACAGTTTTATGGATTACAATATTTTAAAACCAAAGGCTATGAGTTTTGTAGGATTGGATAATTTTAAAAAGGTATTTACCGATACAATCTTTATAAAAAGTATATATAATACCTTTAGATTTACAATTCTAGTAGTTCCGTTACAGTTATCAGTAGCATTGGGATTAGCTTTATTAGTTAATAAGAAACTTAAGGGAATTAAATTATTTAGATTAGCATTTTTTGCTCCAACAGTTTTATCACTAGTAGTAATTTCAATATTATGGACTATGATTTATAACCCTAATAACGGATTACTAAATTCAATATTAAATTCAGTAGGAATAGCTAATCAACCATTTTTATCAGATCCAACTCAAGCTATGTATTGTATAGTTTTTCTTTCAGCATGGCAAGGGGCAGGATTTCAAATGATGATATTTTTAGCAGGTCTGCAAGATATACCTACTTATCTATATGAAGCAGCAGAAGTAGATGGAGCAAGTAAATATCAACAATTTTTCAATATTACTTTGCCAGGACTTAAAAATATATCTGTACTCCTATTTTTAACTATAACAATAGGAGCCGTTCAACTTCTTATACAACCTATGATGATGACGCAAGGTGGTCCATTGAATTCTACAGTGACTATAGTATATGAAATTTATCAAACCGGATACAAGTATAGAAATATGGGATATGGTTCAGCAATGGCAGTTGTATTTACAGCTATAGTATTAGTTATAGTCTTAATACAAAATAAATTGATGGTTAGTAAAGAAGATTAAAGAAAGAATGGAGGAAGAATATCTATATGAAAAAGCAAAATAATAAATTTATCCAATATATTGTTTTAATATTATTAGCAGTGTTTTTTATGTTTCCGCTTATTTGGATGATAGTTTCATCATTCAAGAATGATTCACAAATATTTTCAGATATTTCAAGTATTAAAGCTTTTATATTGCCAGCTTTTAGTAGCAATTATTTTTATAATTATTTTGATTGCTTAAAGCAATTACCAATACTTAAATCTATGCTTAATTCATTCTTCTATATAGGAGTTATTATTATATTTAGCTTAATTGTAAATTCTTTAGCTGGGTATGGATTTGCAAGATTAGATTTTCCAGGTAAAAAAATAATTTTTACAATATTATTATCTTTAATGATAATACCAGCTCAAACAGTAATGTTACCTCTATTTTCAATAGTGTACAAGTTGGGATGGATTAATAGTTATTTAGGATTAATAATTCCTGCTATAGCAAATCCCTTTTATATATTTTTATTTAGACAAACCTTCTTAGGTTTACCAAAAGAAATTGAAGAAGCAGCTAAGCTTGATGGAGCTAATCAATATGTAATATTTGTAAAACTTATAATGCCACTAGCAAAACCAATATATGCAACAGTAGCTATAATGATTTTCGTTGCAAGTTGGAATGATTTTGTATGGCCTGTAATGGTAATATCAGATCCATCAAAACAAACAATTCAAATGGCATTGAGTTCATTATTTAGTATACAACCGGTAAATTATGGAAGAGTAATGGCTGGATTAACTTTTGTAACTATACCAGTATTAATAATTTTCTTAACAATGCAAAAATATTATGTTCAAGGGATTGTTGGATCAGGTTCAAAGAATTAGTTTTTGTAATATGAAAGTATTATTAAAAATGCAGATTAGGAAATCCTTTTGTAATTTACAGAAAATTAATTTCAAGAATTTAGACAAGTTTAATTTAGGATTAGGAGAGGATATTAACATGAGTGGAATAAAAAATGAAGTCATGCTTATAACTTATGCAGATAGTTTAGGAAAGAATTTAAAAGAATTGAAAGAAGTATTAGATTATCATTATTCAGGTGCAATAGGCGGAGTTCACATACTACCATTTTTTCCATCATCAGGAGATAGAGGATTTGCGCCTAAAAGATATGACGTAGTAGATGAAGCCTTTGGAAATATGATAGATGTAAAAGAAATAAGTAAGAATAATTATTTGATGTATGATTTTATGGTAAATCATATTTCAAGACAATCTGAATTTTTTGAAGACTTTCAAGAGAAGAAAGATGAATCAAAGTATAGTGATTTCTTTATAAGATATAAAGATTTTTGGGAAAATGGTGAGCCAACTAAAGAACAAGTAGATGCTATTTATAAAAGAAAACCAAGAGCACCATATTATAAAGTTGAGTTTAAAGATGGAAGCACAGAAAAAGTTTGGTGTACTTTTGCAGAAGAACAAATTGATTTAAATATGGATTCTAAAGTGGCAAGGCAATTTATAAAAGACACTCTAATATCAATGTGTGAAAATGGAGCATCAATAATTCGTCTGGATGCATTTGCTTATGCAATAAAGAAACCTGGAACTAGCTGCTTCTTTATTGAACCAGAAATGTGGGACTTGCTTTATGAAATTCAAGATACAGTTAATAAATATGGAGTAGATATATTACCAGAAATTCATGAGCATTATACAATACAACATAAGATTGCGGAAAAAGGATTTTGGATTTATGATTTTGCCCTGCCAGTTTTAGTTTTACATGCATTATATTCAGGTAAAGGTGAAAATTTAAAGAGATGGCTTGATATGAGCCCAATGAAGCAATTTACTACACTAGATACGCATGATGGTATTGGTATCGTTGATGTAAAAGATTTAATGACTGATGAAGAAATTGACGAAACAAAAGAAGCTATGTTCACAAAAGGTGCAAATGTTAAAAAGATATACAATACAGCAGCTTATAACAATTTAGATATATATCAAGTAAATTGTACTTATTATTCAGCACTTGGAAATAATGATAAATCGTATTTATTAGCACGTGCAATTCAATTCTTTGCACCAGGTATACCACAAGTTTATTATGTAGGAATGCTTGCAGGTGAAAATGATATTGAATTAATGGAAGCAACTAAAAATGGTAGAGATATTAATCGTCATTATTATTCAAAAGAAGAAATAAGAGAAAACTTTGAAAATAGAAAAATAGTAAATGATATTAGAGATTTAATGAAATTACGTAACACTAATCTAGCTTTTGGACTAGATGGAGAATGTATTACAGAAGTTAATGGCAGTGAAATAAATATAATTAGAAAATGTGGTGAATATACCTTAACATTAAAAGCCAATTTAAAAACTTATGAGTTTAGTATAGATTAAAAATTTTAGCTTATGAAACATTTATTATAAATTTGAAAGGAAATGATTATGGGCAATATAATAAGAAGCAGCAGTGAAATTTTAGATAAAGCAAGAATTTTTGAAGAAGAGGTATCAAAGGATATTTCTGATAAAGAGAGACCTTTGTTCCACTTATGTGCACCAGTAGGTTGGATAAATGATCCTAATGGATTTTCGACGTTTAAGGGAGAATATCATTTATTTTATCAATATCATCCATATGATATTAAATGGGGTCCAATGCATTGGGGGCATAGTAAAACAAAAGATTTTATAAAGTGGGAGCAGCTGCCAGCAGCTTTAGCACCAGATCAAGAATATGATATGGGAGGCTGTTTCTCAGGTAGTGCCATAGAATTAGATGGAAAACATGTACTTATATATACTGGAGTAGTAGATAAGGTGGAGGACGATGGTTCGCACTTAATTAGACAAACTCAATGTATTGCAATTGGAGATGGTGTAGATTACGAGAAATTAGATTGTAATCCTGCTATTGCAAGTGATTCACTACCTCAAGGAAGTAGTCTGGAGGATTTTAGGGATCCTAAGATGTGGAAGGATGGAGATTGCTTCTATACTGTAGTTGGAAGTAGACATGCTGATGAAAGTGGACAAATTCTTTTATATAAATCAACAGATTTGAGAAATTGGAGTTTTGTTACTATTCTTGACAGAAGTGAAAATAAGCTAGGTCGTATGTGGGAATGTCCAGATTTCTTTAATATTGATGGTAGTGATATTATGATAATTTCACCACAAGAGGTAAAGGCAGAAGGACTAAAATTCCATAATGGACATAATGCAGCATATTTAATCGGAAAATATAATAAAGAAAATTATAAATTTGATAGAGGAAATTATGGGCCTATAGATTTCGGATTAGATTTTTATGCACCTCAAACTCTTGAAACACAAGATGGAAGAAGAATTATGGTTGGATGGATGCAATCTTGGGAAAATAATATTGTTCCGAGCGCTTTTAAATGGTGTGGCATGATGACTATTCCAAGAGAGCTTACAATAAAGAATGGTCATTTAATACAAAAACCAATTAGAGAAATTGAAAATTATTATAAGAATACTGTAAAATATGAAAATCAATTAATTAAAGATGAAGTAAAATTAGATAAAATCTCAGGTAGAGAAATTGATATGACTATTGAAATTAGTGGAATAGATTATGAAGATTTTACAATTAGTGTGGCTAAAAATAATGAATATGAAACTTTAATTAATTTTGATCCAAAGAAGAACTTAATTTCATTTGATAGAAGTTATTCGTCAAAGCTTGGTGACTTGTTGCATAAGAGAGCAATGAAGGTAAGAGATCAAAATGGAAAGATTAAGTTAAGATTAATAATAGATAAATATTCTGTAGAAATTTTTGCTAATGATGGTGAACAAGTTATGACATCTACTTTCTATACAGACCTTGAGGCAACAGGTATTTCTTTTTATGCAAAAGGAAATGCAATAATTAATATTGAAAAACATGATATTGTTGTAAAATAAAAATTGTATTAAAAATATGATTAAATTAATTTAAAAGTTTATTCACTATTAAACTGTGTAATAATAAGGGAATTGTCAGCGAAATAATATACTTAATTAACACCGCTAATTTCAAATTTACAACGGAGGATTTTAAAATGAATAAGAATGTGTTTTGTATAGGAGAACTTTTAATAGACATGGTTTGTGTTGATAATAAAGGTCTAAAGGATGGAGAGAAATTTGAGAAAAAAGCAGGGGGAGCACCAGCCAATGTAGCAGCAAGTATTTCTAAGCTTGGAGGAAATGCCTATTTTTTAGGTCAGGTTGGGGATGATTTCTTTGGTAAGCATTTAATAGAGCTATTAAATAGTCTAAATATAAATACAGAAATGACGGTAGAGAAAGGAAGTACAACGATTGCCTTAGTTGGAATAGATGAAAATGGGGAACGTAATTTTGATTTTTTAAGAGGCAGTGATGGAGAATATGTTTTTGAAAATATAGATTTAGATAAAATAACTAAATCTGATATAATTCATTTTGGATCAGCTACAGGTTTTCTAGAGGGTGAATTAAAAAATACATATTTCAAGCTATTAGAATATGCAAAAGCTAATAACATCTATGTATCTTTTGATCCTAATTATCGTGATGCACTTATCACTTCAGACCAATTAAATCAATTTACTGATGATTGTATTAAATTCTTAAAGGAAAGTGATTTCACTAAATTAAGTGATGAAGAATTATATTTAATAACTAAAGAAGAAGATATGACAGCCGGAGTTAATAAATTGCACAAGTTAGGAGTTAAAGTTATAACAATTACGTTAGGATCTAAGGGAACTTACATAAGTGTTAATGGAGAAAATGAAATAGTCTCATCCATGAAAATAAAGCAGGTAGATTCAACAGGTGCTGGAGATGCTTTTGTAGGAGCTATATTAAAACAACTATCTGATATCGAAAATAAACGAAATATAAGTTTTGAAGAATGGAAAAACATAGTTTCGTTTGCTAATAAGGTTGGAGCAATTACATGTACAAATTATGGTGCAATAGCATCGATTCCTACGTTAAAGGAAATAGAATAATTGTGCTAGTTAAATTTAATCAGTTTCATAACACAAGTCTCTAAATCCTCATTTTTAGCACATATTCTGAAGAATGTATATGGTAATATGGTTTAGAATATTTATGTTAAACAGTATTAGAATATATAGTACTTAAGAATATTGTTTTTAAACAATTATTATAGATATATTTTGAAAAACTAGCGTAATGCGTCAAAATATGTTGTAGTTGAATTTAAAGGCAAGGACTTGCCTTTAACAAGCATATCCTTGATAATACTATTGAAGTGTTATCAGGGATTTTTTTATGTTAGAATTTTAAATAGACATAGGTTGATAATGATTAAAAAAATGCTTATAATCATTTTAGATATGACTTGAAAGTCATTCCAAGTAAAATGTTTGGTTAACTTGCTTGTTATCTAAATAAAAAACTTTTGCACGTGTCTAAGATGTTATTGTAAGAACGTTTACTGAATGTAAAGTCTAAAGCATTTACGATTTAAATCCACCTAGTTTAGTAGGTGAGTAATTTAATTAAAATAATGAAAACAATGGAGGTATTTATTATGGTTATTGCAATTATTGGGGCAGGTGCTATGGGGTGCTTGTATGGAGCATATTTAAGTAAAGAAAATGATGTGATTATGCTGGATAGCTATGAACCACAGGTTAATTCAATAAATCAAAATGGAATTACGCTTATAGAAGCAGATGGAAGTGAACAAGTATATAAAAATGTAAAAACATATAAATCTGGAACGTGTAAAGAGTCTGTAGATCTTGTAATTGTATTTGTTAAGAGCACATATACAGAAGATGCTCTTGAGGAAAATAAAGATTTATTTGGTAAGGATACATTTGTTATGACACTGCAAAATGGAGCGGGTAATGATCGTAAAATAAAAAAATATGTTGATGAACGTAATATAATTATAGGAACATCAAAACATAATGCTGTAAATCTAGGAGAAGGAAAAATAAAACATGGAGGCTCTGGAATGACTACTATTGGAAGCAATTATAACGCAGATAATGTAGTTGAAGCAGTAGCTTATTGTTTAACACAATCTGGAATTGAGATAGAAGTATCAGATGATATTCAAAGAATCATATGGAGCAAGTTATTTGTGAATCTTTCTATTAATACATTTACGGCTTTAATTCAAACACCTATTGGTTATATGATACAAAATGAGAGTGCATGGAATTTTGCAAAGCGTCTTGTCTATGAAGCTGTTGAAGTTGCTGAAGCAGATGGAACATATTTTGACAGAAGGGAAGCATTAGAAATGGTACGTGATGTATGCACCAAAGCGGGAGCAGGATATTCATCTATGTATCAAGACCGGAAGAAAAAAATCAAGATGGAGATAGATGCTATAAATGGTGCTATTGTGGAACAGGCAAAACTTTATGGTGTCCCTACGCCTTATAATGCATTAATAGTAGATTTAATACATGCTGTAGAGGGTGCTTATGATTTGTATGATTAAGCTTTTTAACGAAAAATAAACCGGATCATATTATATCATAGAAAGATTTTTTATGAATACTAAACTTTATAAAGACATTATATCTTAAAAGATGTAATGTCTTCTTTATAGCTTTTTCACTTAAAGAATAAAACTTTCATTTATTCCAAAAGTATTTTAATAAAAATTTAGCGTTCCTCCAAGGAAGTATGGCACAGCTTTAAATTAAATTTACATCGTATTGTTCGAGCAAAGTCGCTATAGTATTATTGGGTGCAGTTTCTGTAATAATACTATGGAAATCTGTTATATTTGAAAAATTGAAAATTCCATCTAGACTAAATCTTTCATTTTGTGTTATCAGAAATAATTCTTTAGATATTTTCATAATTGCTTTTTTAGTACCGGCATCCTCAGATTCACTAGTACTAATACTTCCATCTCGGAGATCTATTCCACTACATCCTATAAACGCTTTATTACAACGATAAAGTTTTATTTGTTCAATGGAATGAGAACCTATATTTCCACCTACAAGAGGATTGTAATCCCCACCTATAAAAATAACATGTATCTTTGAATCTAAGCTAATCATTGACGAAATTTCAACCATATTTGTAATTAAAGTGATGTTTTTAGTATTTTGTGAAATTAACTTTGCAAGAATATAAGAAATACTAGATGCATCTAAAAAAATGGTATCACCTTCTTTTATTAGTTCATATGCTTTTTTTGCAATGATTTCTTTTAAGTCTGTATTCTTTTCAACTCGCTTGAAAAAACTTTCACCATTTACTATAGTACGTTTTATGTTAATAGCACCACCATAAGTACGTTGTAGCAAGTTATTTTTCTCCAAAACTTGAAGGTCTTTTCTGATCATACTTTCACTTACTTCAAATTGTGTGCTTAAATCTTTTACTAATACTTTTCCATCTCTTTCTAATAGATCTAAGATGTGTTTGTGTCTTTCTTCAATAAACATAGTTTCCTCCAAATTATTCTCATTTACTTCTATTTTAACAATCATAATACTAAAATGCAATTAAATTAATTGACAAATGAGAACAAATAGAATAGAATGACATTAAACAGTAACGAATTGTATAAAATAAGAATAAATGATATAGAGAGGAAAGATAATTTATGAATAAGGCAGTATTTTTTGATATTGATGGAACTTTAATGGACTGCTTAAATGGACTAAGAGAAATTACTCCTAGAGTAAAAAAGGCTATACGTGCATTGCAAGCAAAAGGAAATTATGTTTTTATTGCAACAGGTAGACCGTATGCTTTTCTAGATGAAGCCTTAAATAATTTTGGGTTTGATGGTTTTATACTTACTAATGGAGCATATGTAAAAGTTAAAGATAAATGCATATATAAGGAATCCATTAAGAAAGAACTTGTAAAAGAATTAGTATACAAATTTGAAGAACTTAATATTGAATATATATTGCAGGGGGAAACATATTCATATATTAAAGATGAGCATAAAAAACTAAATTCATTTTATGATTCTTATGGTATACCTAAAAAATATTTAGAAGGTAATTACAATCTTGAAGAGGTAGAAATATATAAAATTGAAATGTTATGTAATGATAAAAAAGGAATGGATTATTGTTTATCTTTAGGAAATGGTAATTTTGATTATGTTCATAACGTAGAAGAAGGTTCATTTGAATTATATTCAAAAACAAATTCAAAAGCCACTGGAATTTTAAAAGTACTTGAGTGCTTAGATATTCATTTAGAAAATAGTTACGCTTTTGGTGACGGAAAAAATGACATAGAAATGTTATCTACAGTAGGCTGCGGAATAGCTATGGGCAATGCTGATAATTATGTAAAAAGTTATGCTAAAAAAGTTACAGATACAGTACAAAATGATGGAGTAGCTGTAGAAATAGAAAAGTTTATTTTATAAGTGAGATTGCAAAAGTGAGAGTCCAAATTTTATATTTAGGAACATGAACTTTCTCTTCGAGTATTTTATATTTAGTTAATTGAACTTACTAAGTGAAGCAATGTGAGTAGAGTTTCTTAAAAAAAACAAATTATTTAGAATTAAAAACAATTTTAAATTTAATTATGAAATGTGGTGGTTAAATTGTTAAAATCTTTAGATATTGAAAGAAGAACTAAAATTGCCGAATTAATTATGCTAAAAGGAAGTATATCAGTTAAAGAACTAGCTAAAGAATTTAATAGTTCTGATGAAACTATTAGAAAAGATTTAATATTATTGAAAAAGGATAATATTATAAATAGAAACTGTTGTGCTTCTATATCATCTAATTATTTAGAAAGGCATTTTGACGACAAATTGTTAAAAAACATAGATAAAAAATTTAAAATTGCTCAAAAAGCAGTTGAAATGATACCAAAAAATGGTGTTGTTATTTTAGATTCTGGAACTACAGTGCTACAAATTGCTAAGTTATTAAATTTTAAAAGTGATTTAGTTATTGTTACAAGCTCATTAATTGTAGCACAAGCTTTGGAAAATACTAAAAACCAGCTTATTGTAACTGGTGGAGAATTGCGAAAAAAAAGTATGTCTTTTGTTGGGCAGTTGGCAACTAAAGCTATCGAAAGTATACATGCAGATATAGCTTTTGTGGGGTGTGATGGATTTCATAAATATGGTCCTTGCTCTAGATCATATAGAGAATTAGAAGTTAAGCAGAGAATTTCTGAGAATTCTAAAGAAGTTGTTTTAGTAACTGATAGTTCAAAGTTTAACAAGGATGGTTTATATAGATTTGCAACTTTTGACCAAATTAATCATTTAATAACTGACACAAATATTAAAGGGCAACAGCTTGAATTACTTCCATCAAATATTGAAGTTAGTATTGTATAATAATTTTACACAAAAGGATTATTACTAATATGAAAATTGCTATAGAAGACAATATCCGGTTCAAGTTGGATTTATATCATTTGTATCCGACATTGTATAATTATTGTTGCATAGAATGTATCATTTATATATACTTGTTTTAATTATAAAAAACTTGATGAAAATGGGGTGAATCTACACAATGATATTACAAGCTATAGGGTTAATATTAGTTCTAAGTTTAATAGCAGTTACAATATTTATTAACTTTTCTCCACAATTTGGGCAAAAGGCTATTGGAGACGATTATGAAAGAATTAAAACATCTAATAATTTTAGTAACGGAAAGTTTAGAAATATTAAAAAAACGTCTATAATGACCAAAATAGATTTAAATTCGATTCCTCTTTATTTTATTAAAGGGAACACAGTACCAAATTTTTCAATTCCAATTGAAAAGAATTATTTTATTGAAAACGAGGATTTGGATATAACTGATGTAAGCAATAACTTAGATTTGTACAAGCAAAAATCTAATGTTAAAGTTACTTGGTTCGGTAATTCAGCTTTGTTAGTCGAAGTAAATAATAAAAAAATATTTTTGGACCCAATGCTGGGAAATATACCATCACCACATCCATGGCTTGGTTCAAAAAGATTTAATGAGGAGCTTCCAATTAAAGTGGAAGATATTCCACAAATAGATGTTGTTTTAATATCTCATGATCACTATGATCATTTAGATTATTTTTCGATCACTAAGTTAAAGGATAAAGTGAAAATGTTTTATGTACCACTTGGCGTTGCTGCCCATCTAAAATTATGGGGCGTGGATGAATCAAAAATTGTAGAACTTGACTGGTGGGAAGAAGTCAAATTTGAAGAATTAACCTTTGTTTCTACTCCATCTCGACATTTCTCAGGAAGAGGGTTGTTTAATAAGGACAGTACCCTATGGTGTTCTTGGGTTATAAAAAATGAAAATACAAGAATTTTCTTTAGTGGAGATGGTGGATATAGCGAAACATTTAAAGAAATTGGTAAGAAATTTGGACCTTTTGATTTAACTTTGCTTGAATGTGGACAATACGATGAAGGTTGGTCTGAAATTCACATGATGCCTGAAGAGACTGTGCAGGCTCATATTGATTTAAGAGGCAAAATACTGATGCCAATTCATTGGGGAGCATTCAAATTATCTATACACCCTTGGCAGGAACCTGTTGAAAGGCTTCTTTTGAAAGCAAATTCCTTAAAGGCGAAGGTAACTACTCCCATGATTGGAGAACCAATAATACTAGGCAAATCAGTACCTTCTTCAGTGTGGTGGAATAAGATTTAATCTTGTTTTTCATCGTATTCAATTGCATATAATACAATTTATGGATTGTTATCATATAGGATCTATTTTTTGAAATATAGATTATACCAGTTACAGTTAGGCATATTATAAAAAACTCTACTACACAATAAAAATAGTAGAGTTTTCTTTTTATTTCTTAAAAATAACAATCAAATCCGTTTTCAATGAATATATTTTTATAGTCTAATAAATCTTCTTCATGAAGTTGACCTATATTTTGCAAAGTATAAGATTTATTTAGATGTTCATATTTCTTTTGTCCAAATTGATGAAATGGAAGTAAGTTTACCTTTTTAACATTAATAGACTTAAGTAATTTACAAAATCCTTTAGCATCTTCTAAATTAGAGTTGATACTCGGAATAACAGGAATACGTATAATAACTTCTTTTCCACTATTTATAGTAATTTTTAAATTTTCAATAATCAAATCATTATAAACATTTGTAGCTTTAAAATGTTTTTCTCTATCATAATGTTTCATATCAAATAATAATAAATCGACATGTTCTATAAATTTTGAGAATGTTTCATTTGAAGTATATCCAGTAGTTTCAATTGCTGTATGTATATTTTTTTCTTTTAAAAGCGTTAAAAGGTGTGATGCAAATTCGTGCTGCATTAATACTTCACCACCAGATAGAGTAACACCACCGTTGGATTCTTCGTAAAACATTTCGTCTTTTGTAATTTCGTTCATAACTTCAGAAATGGTTAAAAATTCACCTTCCACTGAAAGAACTTTATTAGGACAAGAATTTTTACAAGTAAAACAAGAAATACATATCGATGAATCAATTTCTATATTATTATTAGATAAAGAAATAGCATTTTTAGGGCAAACATCTATGCAATGAAGACATTGTACACACTTAGTTTTATCACATACAATTTGTATTTTAGGATCTTGAGATTCTGGATTTGAACACCACAAGCAACTTAAAGGACATCCTTTAAAAAAAACTACAGTTCTGATTCCAGGGCCATCGTGTATACTATATTTTTGAATGTTAAAAACACAAGCCTTTACATTATTCATATAAATCATCTCCATATAATAATTTATTTTATCCCCTATCTGAATCAAGTTTTACTTGATGACTTAATGTTAGCATGAAAAATTTAAAGTGTAAATAAAAAAAGTTTCGGTTGAAATATATATATATTTCAAGTGAATAATATATTAGGTTGTAAAATCATTTTAATGAGGATATAATCATAAAAAAGAGGATTTACTTTTATTCGAAATATAGACAGTTCATTTTATAAATAATTTATGCTATAATTACCATTGTATTTAAGAGAGAGGAGGAGTTACTATGATAAATAGGTATACAAAGCTTATTGAAATTGTGAATGAAAACAAGCGTATAGAAGTCAGCAAATTGGCAGAACTTTTAAATGTATCTCAAGTGACTATACGTAAAGACCTCGGCGCATTAGAAGAAAAAGGATTATTAAAGCGTGAGCATGGGTATGCTGTAATGACTTCAAGTGATGATATTAATAGTAGATTAGCTTTTAATTATGATATAAAACGTAAAATAGCACATTTTGCATGTGGACTTGTAAGTGACGGAGAAACAGTTATGATTGAATCAGGCTCATCTTGTGCTTTGCTTGCAGAGGAACTTGCATTTAATAAAAAGGATATAACTATAATCACTAATTCTACATTTATTGCGAACTATATTCGAGAAGGAAATGCAAAAGTGGTATTACTAGGAGGAGATTATCAGCCAGAATCTCAGGTTTCAGTAGGTCCCCTTACTAGGAAATGTGTGAAGGATTTTTTTGTAGATAAATTATTTATTGGAACTGATGGTTATAATTCTAAAATAGGATTTACAGGAAAAAACTTAATGCGTACAGAAACTGTAAAAGCTATGGCTGAAAGTGCTAATAAAATTATAATATTAACGGAATCATCAAAGTTTTCAGAGCGAGGAGTGGTATCTCAATTTAGGGCAGAAGAGATAAGCTATTTATTTACAGATACTAATATTCCAGAAGATATTTTAGAAAGTTTAAAAAAGGAAAAAATAGATGTTCAAATGGTAAGTGTGGATTAATACAGGATACAGAAATAGAACAATTTTATTATGATATTTTATAAATGCACAGATTATAATATTTACTTAAAACAAGTAAGTATTATAATCTGTGTATTTTTTATTAACTTACATTATTGTTATATTTTTTTTGTTTCAAATACAATTAATTATATTTCAAGTGAAATATAATTATTGACAAATGATTATCAAGATATATAATTAAATTATAAAAGAAAATAAATAAGTTTCAAATGAAAGTAAAAGCAATTAAAATGAAGGGAGAATATTTATGAATTATTTCAGAGAATTAACTGATAGAATGCATAATTTCAGAGAGGAATTATTAAATGCAAAATCTATGGTCTGCGTAGAAAGAGCTAAATTTACTACAGAAAGTTACAAGGAACACGCTGATAAGCCTATGGTTTTACGCAGAGCATTATGTTTAGAAAATATATTAAAAAATATGAGCATATTTATTGAAAGCGATACATTGATTGCAGGTAATCAAGCTTCATCTAACCGTTCAGCACCTATTTTCCCTGAATATGCAATGGATTGGGTTGTTGAGGAACTTGATGAATTTGAAAAACGAGATGGTGATATATTTTATATTACTGAAGAAAGCAAGGAAGACTTAAGAAAAATTGCACCATTTTGGGAGCATAAAACATTAAAAGACAGAGGACTTGCAGGAATGCCTGCTGAAAGTAGAGTTTTGTATGATTTAGGTATTATAAAAGCAGAAGGTAATATTACTTCAGGGGATGCTCATATAGCCGTAAATTATGAAACTGTATTAAAGTTTGGATTAATTAATTATAAGGAACGAACAGAAAAGAAATTAAAAGAATTAGATCTTACTGATTATAGAAATTTGAACAAATCATATTTTTATAGAGCAATTTTAATTGTACTTGATGCAGTAGTAATTTTTGCAAACCGTTATGCAGATTTAGCATTAGAATTAGCAGAAAAAGAACCTAATGCTTCTAGAAAAGCAGAATTATTAGAAATGTCAAGAATATTAAATAAAGTTCCATATTATAAAGCAGAAACTTTCAATGAAGCATTACAATCAATGTGGATAATCCACTTAGTGCTGCAAATTGAATCAAATGGACATTCACTTTCTTATGGAAGAATGGATCAATATCTAGATCCTTTTTATGAAAGAGATTTAAAACTTAGAAAAATTAATGAAGATATTGCTACTGAACTGCTAACAAACTTATGGCTTAAGACATTTACAATAAATAAAATAAGAAGCTGGTCACATACACGTTTTAGTGCAGGTAGTCCATTATATCAAAATGTTACAGTTGGTGGACAAACTGCAGATAAAAAAGATGCAGTAAATCCATTAAGTTATTTAATTTTAAAAAGTGTTGCACAAACAAAATTACCACAACCTAATTTAACAGTACGTTATCACAAAGGATTATCGGACGATTTCATGAAAGAATGTATTGAAGTAGTAAGAATGGGATTTGGTATGCCCGCATTTAATAGTGATGAAGTTATAATTCCATCATTTATAGAAAAGGGAGTATCAGAAGAAGATGCGTATAACTATAGTGCAATTGGATGTGTTGAAGTTGCAGTTCCGGGTAAATGGGGTTATAGATGTACTGGTATGAGTTTCTTAAACTTCCCTAAATCATTATTAATTGCATTAAATGATGGAGTTGATTTAGAGTCAGGAACTAAGCTTTGCAACGGTGTAGGTCACTTTAAGGATATGACTTCTTTTGATGAGGTTATGAAAGCTTGGGATAAGATTATTCGTGAATTTACAAGACATAGTGTGATAATAGATAGTTGTGCAGATATGGCAATAGAAGAAGTTACAGCAGATGTATTATGTTCAGCTTTAACTGATGATTGTATTGAAAGAGGTTTAAATTTAAAAGAAGGTGGAGCTGTATATGACTTTATAAGTGACCTTCAAGTAGGTATTGCAAACCTTGGAGATTCTCTTGCAGCAATTAAAAAATGCGTATTTGAAGATAAGAGTCTTACTCCAGCACAATTATGGAATGCGCTAATTAATAATTTTGAAGGAGAAGAAGGTAAAAAAATTCAAGATATATTAATTAATGATGCACCTAAATATGGAAATGATGAAGACTATATAGATTTATTATTAAAAGATGCTTATAACATTTATATTGATGAAATAAAGAAATACAAAAATACTAGATATGGCAGAGGACCAATTGGTGGAGGTTATTATGCAGGAACATCTTCAATCTCTGCTAATGTACCACAAGGAGCTGGAACTTTAGCAACGCCAGATGGAAGAAAAGCAGGAGAGCCTTTGGCTGAAGGGTGTTCGCCATCTCATGCAATGGATCAAAATGGTCCTACAGCAGTATTTAAATCAGTTTCAAAATTACCAACCCACGATATTACTGGAGGAGTATTATTAAATCAAAAAGTTACACCTCAAATGTTATCTAAAGAAGAAGATAGGTTAAAGTTAATTTTATTAATTAGAACTTTCTTTAATCGTTTAGAAGGTTTTCATGTACAATACAATGTGATATCTAGAGATACTCTAGTTGACGCACAAAAAAATCCAGAAAAATATAGGGATTTAATTGTTAGAGTTGCAGGATATAGTGCGTTCTTTAATGTGTTATCAAAGCAAACTCAAGACGATATAATTGAAAGAACAGAACAAGTTTTATAATAAGATACTTACATAGGAAAATTATTTTCACTAGAAGAATAAGTAATTTAAATTATGTAGATAAGTTGAATATATAACTAAGTGAAATATTTCCTAGGGAATAAAAAAGTAATAAAAAGGAGAGAGCAAAGATGGAATATATGTTTGATACAGCTAATATAGAGGCAATTAAAGAGTACAGTAAAATCTTCCCAATAACTGGAGTTACAAGTAATCCGAGCATAATAAAAAAGGAAGGTAAAATTGATTTCTTCAATCATTTTAGAAAAATCCGTGAAATAATAGGAATGGAAAGAACGCTTCATATTCAAGTTGTTGCAGAGGATTGCGAAGGAATATTAAATGAAGCAAAAGCAATTTTAGAAAAGGTTGATGATAAAGTATGTATTAAGATTCCAGTTAATGCAGAAGGCTTAAAAGCAATAAAAATACTTAAGTCACAAGGAGTTTCTATAACTGCAACAGCAATTTATACAACAGCACAAGGATTATTAGCTATGGAAGCAGGCGCAGATTTTATAGCACCATATTTTAATCGTATGGAAAACATGAGTATTGATCCTCGTCAAGTTATAAAAGCTTTTGCAGAAATGATTGAAAAATATAATTATTCAACTAAAATACTTGCAGCAAGTTTTAAAAATATAGGGCAGGTAAATGATTCATTTGCCGCTGGAGCACAAACAGCAACAATGGCACCTGAAATTTTATTAGATGCATTAAAAATGCCAGCAATTCAAAAAGCAGTTGATGATTTCGGCGCTGACTGGGAAGCGATATTTGGTAAAGTTTCTATAACTGATTTGTAATATATAGTCTTTTAAGCATACTCTGCAATAATAATTTTGAGAGTATGCTTTTTTTAATATATACTTTAAAGAATTAGTTATACATTTACTAAGATGTGGCCTTCTATGAAAGAAATATCAAATGATTAGAATAGAGATTCGCTTTGATGAAAAAATACAAAAATATTTCATAAATAATAAAGAAGGATGTATTTCCATTTTTTTGTTTAAATGAATGTTTTATGATATGATTTATAAAACAAAAATAAAAAAGGATGATGAAGATGAAGGTTACATATATTGAACATAGTTGTTTTTCAGTGGAACTTGAAAAGGTAATTTTGCTGTTTGATTATTTTAAAGGAGAACTTCCTGTTTTTGATAAAGAAAAAACAATTTATGTGTTTTCAAGTCATAATCACCATGATCATTTTGATATATCAATTTTTCAGCTTTTAAAAAAATATCCCAATGTTAAGTATATATTTTCAAAAGATATTAAGCGAAAATTTGGCAGAAAATTTTTTAATACTCATGGTGCTCCTGATAAGGTTTATGAGAAGATTGAATTTATTAGCAGCAATCAAACCTTTGAAACATTAGATTTAAAGGTAGAAACCTTAAATTCAACAGATGAAGGAGTAGCATTTATTATTACTGCTGATGGTAAAACAATTTATCATGCAGGAGATCTTCATTTATGGGTTTGGAATCACAAGAGTGAAAGTAACAATGAAAATATGAAAGAGCGGTTTGAAAAAGAAATGGCAAAAATTAAGAATAGACATTTTGATGCTGCATTTGTTGTTTTAGATCCAAGACAAGAAGAAGAATTTTATTTAGGTTTTGATTACTTTATGAAAAACACGGATACAGATAAAGTATATCCAATGCACTGCTGGAATGATACTTCTGTAATAGAAAGATTAAAAAACATGGAGTGTTCAGAACTATATCGTGATAAAATATTTTCTTACTGAGTTTAAAAATTAGAGAAGAAGATATTCTGCCCAATATGTCTAAATTTAGTGATGTTTTAAATTACTCATGTGAGAAGATAGAGCAACATAGTATAAAGTATATAATACAAGGAATATTAGAATTAAGGATTAACTTAACATATATTATTCCTTTTTTATATGAGTGTAATTGTCAGAAAATATTGAATATTGACACAATAATTCTATTATAGTATATTGATGTTAATTTGAGAAAGTATAAAATTAAGCAGGAATTGTCAATTATAAAAACTAATAAGCTTGCAAAAAAAGTATTGAAGAATTAAGGTATTGAGGCACTTGAACAGTTAAATCAGTATAGAGAAGACAAATTAATTGGTCGGAGCAAATTTTGTTATAAAGCATTATATGAGATTTTATTTAAGTAGGAGGAGAGTAGAATATGAAAGATGAGAATAAGCAAATAATAACTGTGAAAATAATAGTTGATGCGCCAGTAGAAAAAGTATGGGAATATTGGACAGAGCCAGAACATATAAAAAAATGGAACAACGCTTCTGAGGATTGGCACACCCCTTTTGCAGAAAATAATTTAAGCGTTGGTGGCAAGTTTCTTTCAAGAATGGAAGCTAAAGATGGCAGTTTCGGATTTGATTTTTGGGATATTTATGATGAAGTGAAATTATATGAGGTTATAGATTATACTTTAGGCGATGAAAGAAAGGTTAAGATTACTTTTGATAGAGGAGAAAATTATACAGAAGTAACTGAATCTTTTGAAGCTGAAAGCATTAATTCCATTGAGCTGCAACAAGCAGGCTGGCAGGCAATTTTAGATAATTTTAAAAAATATACTGAAGAATAAACTCTTAAGTTACTTGTACTGTAGTAATGATATATATCAAAGTTTTTATAGAAAAGCCTATGGAGCTTTAATAGATAAATTTTGTAGATGGCCGCAAAAATGAAGAAAATCGAAATTTTTAAATTACAACAAGCATACGACAGAAAATAATGAAAGGATAATTTATGGAGAAAAATAACATAACGTTCAATACTATTGATGAATACATTATACAATTTCCAATTGAAGTTCAAGAAATACTTAAAACACTAAGAAAAGTTATAAAAGAAGTTGTACCGGAGGCAGAAGAAAAAATAACCTACAAAATGCCCACTTTTACATTGCATGGAAATTTGGTGCATTTTGCTGCCTATAAAAATCATATAGGATTTTATCCAACACCTAGTGGAATAGAAGCATTTAAAGAAGAATTGTCAAAATATAAAGGAGCAAAGGGATCAGTTCAATTTCCTATAAAAGAACCACTACCATATGAATTAATAATTGAAATTGTGAAATATAGGGTTATGGAAAACATGAGAAAGGCCGAAGAAAAATTGCGAAAGAGTTAAATCAAAAATTTAAAAAGAAATTTGGAATTTTATAAGCTATTAATTTATGTTCAGAATATTTTACTACATAAGATTAAATTCAAAGTATACACTCAGATAGAGCATCGTACTATGCGATTGTTGGAATCACAGATAAAAATGGATTATTTGTAGTGGTTATTACATCTCTTATATTTATTTGAATAGTAATCTTATAATGTCTGAACCTCCACTATATTATTTTAAGTTATTTGCTTCGCGATTTAATTTTGTAGAAATAATATATTATTGAAGTAATAAAAGCTGCAACAATTTTTACAATAAGATCTGTTGCGGTATCTTCAATTCCACCATTTACCATATTTGTCTTAAAAAAATAATCCCCTAAAAACTCGAAGATTTCCCATAAGGTACCGAGAGTAATTGCAAAGCAAAATGCAAATATCAAGCTGAAAGTAGCAAATCGTTTGGTACTTACATACTTTTCTTTTTGAATAATTCCTTGGAGTAGATGAAGGGCAATAATAACTCCATAGCAGCCAAATGAACCATGGAGAAATAAATCCCACCACCAAAACATAGAATAAAATTTCAGAAATTCTCCAAAGTATAAGGTAAGCAAAATAAAGGTTACTGATATTGGTTGAAAAGTGGATGGAAGCATCAAATTTTTTTTATTAGCTATATATGTAATTATAAAAGGAAGTATAATGTATATCATAGCTTGAAATAGCAAGGATAAATTATTCTGTTGATTTGATACAATATTAAGAATTATAGTAACTATAAATATTATTTCAGATAATATTGTAATTCCAATAGCGAGCTTACTTTTCTTATTAGTCATCAAAATCTACACTCCTCATTCATTAATATTTAAGGAAAAGGTATAACTATATCTTATCCATGTTGACTAAAAAATATGGTATAAATTAAAAATTATTTAATAACCTTCTGTTTTTTTCAGAGGGTTTATATTTATTTAATGAAAGTTTGTGAGAAGGATTATCTATGAAGCATGTCTAAAGAGTAGAAGATATAGTATGAAATATTAATAGAAAAAATAATAATTTACCTAATATTGACATTGGAAAATAAAAGTAGTACAATTTGTACAACAAGGTGGGGTTGAAATGGAAGAAGGGTTAATTAAAAAGCTAGAAGCATTAAATTTTAATAAAATTGAGGCAAAAGTTTACATTGAATTAGTAAAATGCAATGAACTTAATGGATCACAAATAGCAAAGAAAATTAATGCATCGAGATCATCAGTTTATTTAGCATTGGATAATTTATATAAACGAAGTTGTGTATATTTAATTTCGGGAGATACAAATATGTATGCAGCAGAGAAACCTGAAATTTTAATTGAAAAGATGAAGTCAAATTTTGAGGAAAATGCTAATACTATTAAAGATGAATTGTTACAGCTTGAACAAGGTGATATCCAAAAGAATTACTACAATCTTAGTGGAACTCAAAATTTTATAAATAAAGCAAAAGAATTATTACTTTATGCAGAAAAAGAAGTATATATTAATACCTGCATAGACCTACAAATTTTTAAAAGTGAATTTGAAATTTTGAATAAAAGAGGCGTGAAAATAATAGTATTTACATATAAAAATATGAATGTAGATAATTTGCAAATAGAATTATATCATCATTCAATAGAAGGCTATGATGAAATTGAATATAAAAATGATGAAACACGTTTAATGATAGTTATAGATCTAAATTATACTCTTATATGTTCAAAAAATAATGAAAATGCAGAAATGACAGGAACATTTACAGAAAATCAATTTCTTGCAAATATAGTATCAGAGCACATTCATCATGATATATATTTATTGAAATTAAAAGAAAGGTACAGAAAAGAATTAATAGATGAAGATATATTAATAGGAAGTTTATTAGAAAAGAGAGGGGAAAATAAGACCTCTTTAAAATACAAATAAAAACTATAAGAATGTTAATTAAATTTTGAATCAATTGTCTTGAAATTATAAGATATGCACAAGCAAAGTGATCAGCAAAATATAAGAACTAGGTATAAATCAAAGAATAGATAATCTAAGTTTGAAATGTAAAAGGGTGGAGGAGTAAAAGTGGGAGAGAAAAAAGAAACAAGGGTAATATTAACTAAGGAGGATTTAATAGAAGGCTTTAAAAATTGTGGAGTAGCAAAAGGGCAAGCAATATTTGTACACACTTCATTAAAAAGTCTGGGGTTTGTCGTAGGTGGTGCTGAAACATTAATAAGAGCACTTCTTGAAATTGTAGGAGAAGAAGGCACTTTAATGATGCCTTCTCAAACATGGAAAAACCTTGATCCATCAACTGGAGTACATTGGGAAGAACCTGAGGAATGGTGGCCTATAATTCGTGAAAATTGGCCAACCTATGATAAGGAAATTACCCCTGCAATTAATATGGGGACAGTTGCTGAAATGTTTAGAAAATGGCCAGGAGCAAAAAGAACAGACCATCCAGCTAGATCTATAGCAGCAGTAGGTAAATATGCAGAGTACATTACAAAAGACCATGATTTAAGCAATATTTTTGGAGAAAATTCACCAGTAGATAAATTATATAAATTAGATGGCTATGTATTATTAATTGGTGTTGGATATGAAAAAAATACTTCTTTACATTTAGCTGAAACTAGAGCAAATTTTTCAAGTAAAAAGTTTACTAATGAAAGCAGTGCAATAATGATTAATGGAAAGCGAGAGTGGGTAACATATAATACTCAGGCAGTAGATGATGAAGATTTTGTAAGGCTAGGACAAGAATATGACAAAGAAAAGAATATAAAAATTAATAAAGTTGGAAATGCTGATGTAAGATTTATGAGACAAAAAGAGTTAGTGGATTGGACTGTAAAATGGATGGAGAAAAATAGAGCTTAGAGAATTAAGAAGCTGTAAAATATGAAAATTAATATACTTTATTAGAAAAGGAAGAACCTATTCTTTATGTGAAATATAATATTCATATAAAGAATAGGTTTTTCCATTTATTATATATTTTGGGATGGATTTCTTTATTAACTTTTTAAACTATAAATTGCTAGCTTGTCACTTATTAAGTGAGATTGAGAAGATAATTCTTGAGTAGATGCAGCAGTTTCTTCAGCAGTTGCTGAATTTGTTTGAACTACATCTGATATTTTATGAACTCTAGATGTCATTGTTTCTATTGCATTAGCCTGCTCTTTAGATTCAGTAGCAATTTGTTTTACTAAATCAGCAGTATCATCTACATTTTTAACAATTATATTTAAAGCATCAGCAGTTTCTTGTGCTAATTTTTCTCCATCCATTACTGCGTGTAAGGAATTAGCAATTATGCTTGTAGTGTTTTTAACAGCTTCCGAAGATTGAGCTGCAAGTCTTTTTACTTCGTCAGCTACAACTGCAAAGCCTTTTCCAGCTTCCCCAGCTCTAGCAGCTTCTATGGCAGCATTTAATGCTAAAAGATTTGTTTGAGAAGATATTTCTTCTATGGTATTTACAATTTCAGCAATTTGTTTTGAAGAGGTAGTAATTTCTTTCATTGATTTCATTAAATTATTCATTTTACTGCTTCCATCAGTAACAATGTCTTTTGTCTTATCTGAAAAGCTATTAGCTTTATATGCGTTGTCAGTATTTTTTTGAACTTGTGTTAATACCTTAGTGAAGCTTGATAATAAATCTTCTACAGCTTCTGCCTGAGAAGTAGAACCTTCAGAAAGCGCTTGAGTAGTTATAGCTAGTTGTTCTGAACTATTAGTTATAAGACCAATTGCTTCACGTACTTGGTGAAAAGTTGAGTTTAAACTGGTAACAATTCTGACAAGTGATTCTTGAATAGGTGAAAAATCACCTTTATAGCATATTGAATTATCTAAATTTATATTTAAATCTGAGTTTGATAATCTTTCTAATGTACTTGTGATATCATTTACATATGAAGTCAACATTTCTAAAGAAGTAATTAAATCATTACACATTTCACCCATTTCGTCATTAGAAGTATAAGTAGAATCTATTTTTAAATTTCCTTCTAATAAATTTTTGGATATATTTTTTATATTATTAATTCCTTCAATTAATTTTTGTTTTAATAATTTTTCCACTAGACTTGAAATGAACAATATTATTATTATGAAAATAATAATAGCTAGCACACTTAAGTTTCTATATATATTGGAACTATTTACAAACCTTTCAGCTTCTACCTCAGATTGATTAGATATATTTTGGATAATATTTTGATTAAGTTCCATTGTTAGTGAATATGAAGATTCAAGAAGTTTTATAGCTCTTTCTTTTTTGCCCTCTTTAATTAAATTACAAGCATCTTGTCTAATAGGTTCTAATATTTTAACATTTTCTAAAAGTGATTGCAGTAAGGTATTATCTCCAATGGATATTTTATTTAATGTTTCAATATTCTTTTTTAAGTCTTCAGCTGCTGTATTTGATAGGTCTATACTGTAATTTCTTTTTGAGGTCTCATTTGTTGCTATAGCCTTATAGAGATTATCGTCTAAATCTTTTAAATTATATTTTATATTAGAGATAGTATTTGAAACTGCATATGGTGAAGTATATAATTTATTAGTCCTTGAAGCCATAGAAATAATAGATATGGTTGAACAAATCATAGCGATAGCTGTTAATATTATTATGAATTTGAAAGAATTAGATATTTTTTTTTCAATTGATTCATTTTCAATAAACAAAAATAATCTTTTAAAGATTTTACTATTTTGTAGTTTAGAAAAAAATTTTTCATTAAGTAGATTAATTTTAGGTAAGTTAGATGCTTTTTTTGTAATCTGGTTCGTTTTATGTTTTAATAATAATTTTTTGGACATATGTAGCCACTCCTTTTATTAACATTTTACAAAAATTTAATATAAAAATAATTGATACTAAGTTTTTTTATATAGAGTTATTTAAAAACAAAAATAAGTGAACTTTAGTAATGAAGTTTATTTGATAAAAGTATAAATAGTTTTAGGAATATCTATAATATAATTATATCAATTTATGAATACGTTTTACAATATTAATTTAGAGAAATATAAAATATTTTATGAAAAAATAAAATAAAGTATTTTATTCGAGTAAATATGGTTTTTAAGTGTTCATTTATTTTAAGGAAGTATTTATTAATATAGAGGAGTTACTAAAATTCAAATGTATAAAATATGGATTTATGGGAAGAATACTTATAAAATTATAAATGTGAATTTATAATTAACAAATGGGAGTAATATAAAAAATTGTGATATACTAAGGATGTTGAAATATAAATATAAGGTGGAAGAAAGTATGAAGATAAGAAGTAGAAATAAATATCTAAATTTAATTTTAATAACAATACTAATGGGTTCGCTTGTATTAATTGGATGTGGAAACACTAAAAGTAATACAGATAAAACAGCTGAATCTGTTCCTAAAAGTGAAAGTGCTAATACAGAGTCAGATTCGAAAAAAGAAAATGAAAATTTGCCTATAGCTACGATAACTGTAGAGGGGTATGGCGTTATGAATGTTGAGTTATATCCAGAAATTGCGCCAAATACAGTTAACAATTTTATTTCTCTAGCTAATAAAGGTTTTTATAATAATTTAAAATTCCATAGAATAATTAAAGATTTTATGATTCAAGGTGGAGATCCAAAAGGAAATGGAACTGGCGGTCCCGGATATTCAATTGAAGGTGAATTTACATCAAATGGATTTGCAAATAGTTTAAAGCATACTAAAGGGGTAATATCTATGGCGAGAGCTCAAGATCCTAATAGTGCGGGAAGTCAATTTTTTATAATGTCAGGAGATGCACCAAATCTTGATGGAGAATATGCGGCTTTTGGTAAGGTTATTTCAGGCTTAGATGTTTTAGATAAGATTCGAAGTGTAGAAACTGGTTCTAATGATTCACCTAAAAAAGATGTAGTTATTGCATCGATTACTGTTGATACAAAAGGTGTAGAGTATAAAGAACCAAAGAAAAAATAGAAATGAAAGTTTAGTGAATAAAAACATATAATATAAATAAGATGTACCATAATAAAATAAAAATTAAAAAAGTTTATCCTATTATGGTACATTTTATTTAAGAGTTTTATATACATTTTATGAAAATTAAAAAATTTATAAGATTATATAGTATTTTTGTTACAAATATTATCATAATAATTAATTTTACAATTTATCTTATCAAGATTCTTTTGTAATTCTGAAATTTGATTTATAACTTCTTCGCGATGGCAGATAAATATTTCTCTACGAATATCAAGAGTGTCATCTCCTTCAAGATATAAGCTAATGACTTCCTTGATTTTTTTTATGGACATACCTGTATTTTTTAAACAAGAAATAAGTTCAAGCCATTCTAAATCTTTGTCTTGAAAATTTCTGTTTCCAGAATCACTACGATCTACAAAAGGTAATAATCCTTCTTTTTCATAATATCTTAAAGTATGTGCAGTTAAATGTGTTTTTTCAGCTACTTGAGCAATACTGTATCCCATAATATATTTCCTCCTATAAAAAATATTAATGCGATTTCTATATTAGAGTATACTCTAACCATTAAAATTTGTAAATTTAAATAACAAATTATAAAAAATGTTGACTTAGAGTTTACTTTAGGATGTAATATAATAATATGGAAAACTATGACGAAATTTAATTATTAGGAGGAATTAATTTACAAAAGATAGAAATGAAAAAAATACAATATTTGATTAATAACCATTCAATTTGAAATGTGTTTAAGTATGTAATAAATATATTTTAATGTGTTAACGTGAACAGGTGATTACTATAATAAAAGCTAATATTAGTAATTAGTAAAGGAAGAAGGAAATATAATGTTGATAAGAAAAAATGTTTTAAAGCTGGCAATACCTATAATGGTAGAGCAGACTTTTGTTATGTTACTTGGAGTTTGTAATACAATGATGGCAGGCCATATTGGAGAAGATGCAGTTTCAGCAATTGGAATGGTAGACTCAATAAATATGTTGTTTATATCATTCTTTGCAGCTTTATCAGTTGGAGCAACGGTGGTAGTTGCTCAGCAAATTGGACAAGAACAACCTAAAAAGGCTAATGAAACAGCAAAGCAAGCTATAATTTCAGGTTTTATAGTTTCAACAGTAATAACATTACTTCTATGGATTTTTCGTATACCTTTAATTAATTTTTTATATGGCTCTGCAGAAGAATTAGTTAAATCTAATGCTAAATTATATATAGAATTTACTTTATTTACATATCCATTTATTGCGATAGAACAAATTGCAAATGGTATACTTAGAGGGGCTGGAGATACAAAAACTCCTATGTATATTTCAATGTTTATGAATGTAATCAACATTATTTTAGGATACATATTAATATATGGAGTTCATTCTCTTTACATACCATCATTTGGAATAATGGGAGCTGCTATCGCTATAGCAATAGCTAGAATGATTGGTGCTGCGCTTATAATGATAATATTATTTAGGGGCAGTAAAATTATAAAAATTAAAAAATTATTCCCATTTAAATTCGATATGAAGGTTCAAAAAAGTATATTTAACATAGGAATACCAGCAGGTATGGAGCAAGTAATCTTTAATACAGGGAAATTAATAGTACAAGTATTTATTGTGACTATGGGAACTTCTTCAATTGCAGCTAATGCTATTGGAATGTCTATAACGCAAATAATTAATGTGCCAGGAAGTGCACTTTGTCTAGCAGCAACTACGTTAGTGGGCCAGTATATTGGAAGGAATGATATTAAAGGAGCAAAAAGTACACTAATTTATTTAGTTAAGTTTACAACTGTTTGTTTAGTATCTATAGGAATTTTATTTGTACCAATTGCGGAATGGGTAGCTAGTCTTTATACTAATGTTCCAGATGTAATAAGACTCACAGGATTGCTAATTAAAAGCAATAGTCTAGCGCTACTTGCATGGCCTATTTCATTTGTACTTTCATCAGGTCTTAAAGGTGCTGGTGATACTAGATATACTATGATGACTGCCTTTATTGGAATGTGGATATTTAGGATATGTCTGGGATATATATTAGGAATTGTATTTGAAATGGGTATTATTGGAATATGGATTGCGATGTACATAGATTGGATTGTTCGAGGAACAATGTATTCACTTAGACTTAGAGGTGAAAAGTGGGTTTTACATAGACTATAATAAAATGAATTGCAGATAAATTAATGAACATTTTGTGAATTAATTTATCTGCAATTTATTTTTGAATAAAAAGTATTGACTTAGAGTCTACTCTAAGATGTAAAATAAATGTATATTAATTATTAAGGGGGAGTTACTTTGTTATACAGAACACTTGGAAAGACAGATGAAAAGGTTTCAGCTTTAGGATTTGGATGTATGAGATTACCTATTATTAATGGAGACACTACTAAAATTGACGAAGAAAAGGCTACAGAAATGATTCGTCATGCAATTGATGAAGGTGTTAATTATGTAGATACTGCATATCCTTATCATGGTACTGGAATGGGACAAGGTGGAGAAAGTGAGCCATTTGTAGGTAGAGCTTTAAAAGATGGATACCGAGAAAAGGTTAAATTAGCTACAAAGCTTCCAAGCTGGTTAATTAAAACTAGAGAAGACATGGATAAATATTTAAATGAACAATTAGATCGTCTTCAAACTGATCATATAGATTTTTATTTAGTACATGCTTTAAATGCAGGTAGCTTTGAAAATCTAAAAAAATTAGGTATAGATGAATTTTTAGATTCAGCAATGAAAGATGGAAGAATAAAATATGCTGGATTTTCTTTTCATGATAAGTTAGAAGTATTTAAAGGTATTGTAGATTATTATGATTGGTCTTTCTGTCAAATTCAATATAATTATTTAGATGAAAATTTCCAAGCAGGTACAGAAGGTTTAAATTATGCAGCTAATAAGGGTTTAGGGGTTGTTATTATGGAACCACTTAGAGGTGGTAAAATAGTTAGAAATCTTCCTGAAGCAGTTTTAAATACTTTTGATAAGGCTGAAAATAAAAAATCTCCAGCTGAATGGGCTTTAAGATGGGTATGGAACCATCCAGAAGTATCTGTAGTATTAAGTGGTATGAGTGTAATGGATAATGTTACAGAAAATATAAAGACTGCAAGCGTTGCTGCACCTAATTCTTTAACAGAAAAAGAATTAGAAATACTAAATGAAGTAAAGAAAGTATTTAATGATAGAATAAAAGTAAATTGTACAGCTTGCGAATATTGTATGCCTTGTCCAGCAGGTGTAAATATTCCCAAGAACTTTGCCAGCTACAATGAATATAGCTTATTTGTTACTCCAGCAACAGAAAAAGAACTTAAGGAAAGATATAATTCTGTAGGAACACAAGAAAGAGCAGATAAATGCGTAGAATGTGGTAAATGTGAAGGTCATTGCCCACAATCAATCAAAATTCGTGAAGAACTTAAAAATGTTACAGCATTATTTGCTTAATTTATAGTTTAGGAAATTATAATAAAGCAAATCTGTGGACGTTGTATCTTTGAGAGGATAACTTTTAAAAGTAGCAGAAACACACAGTATAGGAAACAGATTTGCTTGTAAAAGGAGTTTGTTACATGCATATACCAGATAACTATTTAAGCCCTTCAACCTGTGCTACTTTTGGTGTAGCTATGTTACCAGTATGGAAAAGGGCAAGCAGAAAGATTAAAAATGAAATAACAAGGCAGAAAATGCCTCTTCTAGGTGTTGCGGCAGCTTTTTCATTTTTAACTATGATGTTTAATATACCACTTCCAGGAGGTACTACAGGACATGCTATTGGAGCAAGTCTTATAGCTATTCTCCTTGGACCATATGCTGCTGTTTTTGCAGTAACTATAGCCCTTGTAATTCAAGCATTATTTTTTGGTGATGGAGGAGTTTTAGCAATAGGTGTAAATTGTTTTAATATGGCTTTTATAATGCCATTTACAGCTTATTATTTATTCAAGGGTGCTAAAAGGATTTTTCCAAGTAAAATAGGAGAATATTTTGGAGCATTTTTAGGTGGATATATTTCTGTTAACATTGCAGCTTTATTTACAGCTATTGAATTTGGGCTCCAACCATTACTTTTTAAAGATGCTTCAGGGCTTCCGTTATATAGTCCATATGGACTTACAGTATCTATTCCAGCCATGATGATACCACATTTATTAGTAGTTGGTGTTTTAGAAGGGCTGATAACATTAGGAGCATACAGTTATATAAAAAAATCATCTCCAGAAATAATATACAAAGGAAAGTCTAATAAAATGAAGCCTTTATATATTCTAATAGGAATCCTTGTTTTATTTACACCATTAGGATTATTAGCGAGTGGGACTGCATGGGGAGAATGGGGAACAGAAGAAATTAAAGAGTTTATAGGTTTTGTACCTAAAGGAATGGAAGAGGGATTTCAATTTAATTCTTTAATCCCAGATTATAATTTAGGAAATTTAAAAGAATATATTGGATATATTATATCTGCAATTCTTGGGGTAACAATTATATTAATTATCTTCAAGATTCTATCAAAAATAAATTTAAGTAAAGATACAAAGGGAGAATAAATGATTCCAAAATGGCTTTCAGAAAAAGATAACTATATTCCAAAGGAAGAAAAAAACTTATATATAGAAAAAAGCATTTTTTCATTTATTAAAACAATATCAATTATTAGGCAAAATAAGAGTCAGGATAAATTATTATATTTAATAAATCCAAACTTAAAAGTAATAAGTACAATATTAAATATAGTTTTAATATCTATTTCAAGAAATTTTGCCTATTTATTGATAATGGACATATATGTTTTAGCAAATCTTATGCTTATGGAAAAGAAATCAAGAAAAAGAATATTCATTAGAAGTTTAATATTTCCTATTATAAGTTTAATTGCATTAATACCATCTATGATTTATGGAAATGTCTATAATAGTTTATTGCTTTTTCAAAAGATAATAACAACTATAATAATGATGAATTTATTAGCACATAACACTAAATGGAGCGAAATAAGTAAATCATTAAAGTTATTATATATACCAGATATATTCATATGGATTATGGACATAACCATAAAATATATTGTATTACTTGGAGAACACTCTATTAATCTATTATATGCCTTAAGACTTAGATCAGTAGGAAAGACTTCTAATAAATATAATTCAATTACAGGAATTATTGGCAGTTTGTTCATAAAATCTTATAAAATGAGTGAAGAAATGTCTCAAGCTATGGAATGTAGAGGCTTCACTGGAGAATATACTACAAAGATAAATTTTAATCTGAAAAAAATAGATTATGTTTATATAATTGTAAACTTACTATTAATAGTTACATTTATATATTTAAATTACTAAGGCATATTTTGAGTATTGTTTAAAAAAGCTTAAATAAATGATGACAAAATTAAGGAGAAAGCTTAATGATAAATTTAGAAAATATTTCATTTACTTATAAGAATAAATTAGCACTTGATAATGTAAATGTTCATATAAATGAAGGGGAATCCATAGCTATAATAGGACCGAATGGAAGTGGGAAATCAACTTTTTTAAAACTATTAAATGCTATTATTTTCTCAAGCCAAGGTAAGTATACATTTAATAAGGCTGAAATAAATGAAAAGTATTTAAAGGATAATAAGAATTTAAAGTTATTTCATAAAAGATTAGGATTTGTATTTCAAAATTCTGATACTCAACTTTTCTGTCCAACAGTATTTGAAGAAATAGCCTTTGGCCTTATGCAGATGGAATTACCAATAGAAGAAGTTAATGAAAGAGTTAATGATTGTTTAAGATTGCTTAATATAGAAAAATTAAAAGAAGAACATCCTTACAATTTAAGTGGAGGAGAGAAAAAAAGAGCAGCAATTGCTAGCGTTTTGGCTATGAATCCAGACGTAATAACTCTAGATGAACCTATGAATGGTATAGATCCTAAGGGAAAAAGGTTTTTGAGAGATTTATTAGTTGATTTAAATAAAAGTGGAAAGACTATAATTTGTGCTACTCATGATTTTGAATATATAGAAGGAATATTTAATAGAGCTATTGTTTTTTCAGAGGAACATAAAATCATTAGAGATGATACATATGAAAATATTATAAAAGATGAACAATTTTTAAGACAATATAACATTATATAATTGAAGATTCAAAATGAAAAACGAACAAGGAAGGAACAAATACTAAAATGATTTAAAATGCAATTATCAGTTGTTTTAGGCATATGTTTAGATTAAAAGAGGAGTGTGACTCGGATGAAAATATTATATTATGATTGTTTTTGTGGAATAAGTGGAGATATGAATTTGGCAGCATTATTAGATTTAGGAGTTCCAAAGGAATATTTAATAGAAGAAATTTCAAAGCTTAAGTTAGAATCTGAATATGAAATAAAAATTGAAAAGGCTGCAAAACATGGAATAACAGGAACTAGAGTAGATGTTATATTAAAATCACATAATAATAAACATGTTTCGGAGAATCACCATGACCATGAAAACAGCATTCCATGTACTCATATTCATGAACATAATTATGTTAATAATACCACTAATGAAATTAACAATGATCACAGAGGCGGCATTTTAGATATTCATAATCACCAATATAATCATTCACATGGTAGCAGTAATGAAAATCAAAATAATCATGGAGATGGTATTTCACATACTCATAGTCATGAGCATAATCATTCACATGACAACATTAATGATGGCAACCACTTTAATGAAGATAATATTTTACAAAATCACTCTCATAAGCATAACCATTTTCATGACAATATAAATGAAAATCAAAATAATCATGAGCACAGTCATTCACATGAAGAAAATCATAATCATACTGACACAGGTAATCCTGAACACCATCATAGAAATTTAATGGATATTGAAAATATAATAAATTCAAGTGAATTAAATGATGATGTTAAAGAATTAAGTTTAAATATGTTTATGAAGGTGGCAGAAGCAGAAGCAAAAGTTCATGGAAAAGCTTTATATGAAGTACATTTTCATGAAGTAGGTGCTATTGATTCTATTGTAGATGTGGTAGGAGCAGCTATTTGCTTGGATTATTTTAAAGTTGATAAGATAATGGCTTCACCAGTTCAAGTTGGTGGAGGTTTTGTTAAATGTGCTCATGGGTTTATGCCAGTTCCAGCACCAGCAACTGTTGAAATATTAAAGAATATACCAATTAACACTGGAATAGTGGCATTTGAAACAACTACGCCTACAGGTGCAGCAATACTTGCAGCAAATGTTCAAGAATTTACACCTAAAATAGATTTTAAAATAGAGAAAGCAGCATATGGAATAGGACATAGAGACTTAGAAATTCCTAATGTTTTAAGAGTTTATTTAGGTGAAGAAGAAGCTGCTCAAAAAATAGAAGAACAGTATATTTTAGAAACTAATATAGATGATATGAATCCAGAATTTTATGAATACGCAGAAGAAAAGCTTTTTCAAATAGGGGCTTTAGATGTATTTAAAACACCTATATTTATGAAAAAGGGAAGACCCGGGGTTAAACTAAGTGTATTAATAACTGAAAAAATTGAACAGGATGTTTTAGAAGTAATTTTTAAAGAAACTACTTCAATTGGAGTAAGAAAATATAAAGTTGAGAAAATAATGCTAAATAGAGAATTTTCAAAAGTCAAAACTGAGTATGGAAATATTACAATTAAAAAATCATACTATAAAGGAAAATTAGTTAAATATAAGCCGGAATATGAAGAATGTAAAAGTATAGCAAAAGAAAAAAATATAACTTTAGATAGTGTTTATAAAGAAGTTTATAAGAAAGTTTTAAATATAGATGATAACCAGTAGGAAGTTATAGTTATATGAAAGGTAGGATGGATATGATAAATAATGATAAATATAATGAATTAATAACTTATCTTAAAAGTTTAGGTAAAGTAGTTTTAGCATTTTCAGGAGGAGTAGATAGTACTTTTTTACTTAGGGTAGCTAAAGAAGCTCTTGGCGATAATGTAAAGGCAGTAACTATTATGTCTCCATATATTCCTAAGTGGGAAATAACAGAAGCTAAGGAATTAGTTAAAGAATTAGGCGTTGATCATGAAATTATAGAAGCTCCTATTATTGATTCTATTAAATATAATCCAGAGGATAGATGTTATCTTTGTAAAACAGCAGTATTTAGTATGATAACAGCTGTAGCTAAAGAGCAGGGGTATGATTGTGTAATTGATGGAACAAATTTTGATGATATAAGTGATTATAGACCAGGACTTAGAGCATTAAAAGAACTAGATGTTAAAAGTCCAATGTTAGAATGTAAATTAACTAAAGCAGAAATAAGAGAATTTTCTAAAGAATTAGGACTTAATACTTGGGATAAGCCAGCATATGCATGTCTTTTAACAAGAATTCCTTATGGTGATGAATTAAAGATAGAAGCTTTTGAGAGAATTGAAAAGGCAGAAAGATTTATGATGAGCATAGGCTTTAGAGCTGTTAGAGTAAGATGTCATGGAGATTTAGCAAGAGTAGAAGTAAATAGAAACGATAGAAGCAAATTGTTTAATGAAGAGCTTTTAGATACTATTGCAGCAAAGATAAAAGAATATGGTTTTAAATATGTAACATTGGATTTACAAGGATATAGAGTTGGAAGTTTCAATGAGACTATAACAAAAAAATAATAGTGAAGCATAAATATAATTAAAGAGCCATGTTATAAGAATAAATTAATTGATAGAAATTTTGGAGGTGATGATAATTAATGAATAGAGAAGAACTTAAAAGTCTATTAAAATCAGTTAAAAATAATGAAATAAATATAGATGAAGCCGTTGAAAATTTGGAAGATCTTCCTTTTAAAGATTTAGGTTTTGCAATGATTGATAATCATAGAGAATTAAGGGTAGGATATCCAGAAGTAATATATTGTGCTGGAAAAACTCCAGAGCAGATTAAAGAAATCGTTAGGTTCATGCTTACAAAGGATAATAATGTCTTGGGAACTAGAGCTACAGAAGAAATGTATAATGCAGTAAAAGAGATATGTGAAGAAGCAGAATACAATAAGCTTGGAAGAACAATAACAATTAAGAAAAAAGAACAAACTCTTACAGACAGCTATATTGCAATTGTTTCAGCTGGAACATCGGATTTACCAGTGGTAGAAGAAGCTGTTGAAACTGCAAAGATATTAGGTAATAGAGTTGAAAGAATAACTGATGCAGGTGTTGCGGGGATACATAGACTTTTCTCTAGGCTAGACGTTATTAGAGGTGCAAAAGTTGTTATAGTAATTGCAGGAATGGAAGGGGCTTTAGCTAGTGTTATAGGAGGCCTTGTTGATAAACCTGTAATAGCAGTTCCAACTAGTGTGGGTTATGGTGCAAATTTTGGCGGGGTTTCAGCTTTATTATCTATGTTAAATAGTTGTGCCAGCGGTGTCAGCGTAGTAAATATAGATAATGGATTTGGTGCAGCGTATAATGCAAGTATTATAAATAAGTTATAATAGAAATAAAAGAAGATTTCAATATAATAAGTAAAAATTCAACTGAAGTTTTTTTAAAAGTGAAAAATACCTTAAGTAATATTAAATATAGTATTACTTAGGGTATTTTTGATGAATTATAAAAAGCTTTTTAGTGTATCAGATAATATCTTCAAAGGAATTTTCTAGTTGGTTATTTAAAGGTAAACTCCAGTTTTTTATCCAAGATTTAATACATTCATATAACATTACAGCTAACATAGCCATTATAATAAAGGATAAAATAGTTAAAGCAATTTTTCCATTAGGAATATAATTACTAAATACATTTTCAAATGAAGCTGTTGTAGTTGTAATTGCAATAAATATCATAGGAATTATTGTTATAGGAGTATATTTCCTTTTACCCATTTCTAGAAGAACAGTTGTACCAATTGCAAAGGCTATAGCTGCTAAAGATTGATTAGCTACACCAAATAATGGCCAGATTGTTGAAATATTTCCACTATAAAGTAATGCTCCCCAAGTAAGTGACATTAAAGCACTAAAGAATATAAGATTAAATTTTGAATTTCTATTTGCAAAAGGTTTATACATTTTTCCAAATAGGTCTTGCAGCAAATATCTTCCAATTCTTGTACCCGAATCTATTGTTGTTAATATGAATAAAGCTTCAAACATTATGCAAAAATGATACCAATAAGACATTAATGTTGAGGCACCAGGTAATTTGTGGAATATATATGTCATACCAACGGCTAAAGATACAGAACCACCAGGTCTTCCAGCAAGTTTTTCACTAACCAGTGATTCAAGCATTCCTAAATCTTTTGGAACTAGATTTAATTTATCAAAAACGTCAGGTAAAGAATTTATGGCAAAATAATCAGCAGTAGGTAAAGATGTAGCTGCAATTAATGCCATCAAGGATACAAAAGCTTCAAGTAGCATAGATCCGTAACCTATTGGGAAAATATCTTTTTCATTTTTTATAAGCTTAGGAGTAGTTCCTGTACTAATAAGTGAATGGAAACCAGACAGTGCACCACAAGCTATTGTTATAAATAAGAATGGAAATACTTTACCACTAACAACAGGGCCGCCTCCATGAATATATTGAGTTACTGCAGGCATTTCTAAATTTGGTCTAACTATTATTATACCAACAACTAAAGCACCAATTACTCCAAGTTTCATATAAGTACTTAAATAATCACGAGGTAGTAATAATAACCATACAGGTAAAGCAGCAGCACAGAAGCCATATATAACTAATATTACAGATAATTGCTTAGTATCAAGAGTTAAAAAATTTCCAAGAGCTGTACCTTCAATTTGAGGTCCAAAAATTACAGCAAGCATTATTAATGCCATTCCGATTATAGTTGCTTCACCTATTTTGCCAGGTCTAATATATCTTAAATAAATTCCTACAAAAATTGCAATTGGAATAGTAGCACCAACAGTAAATGCTCCCCATGGGCTATTGTATAAAGAATTAACAACTGGTAATCCAAGTCCTGCCATTGTAATTATAAGAATGAAAATAACCGAAATAGATGCTATAAAGCCAATTTTCTTTCCTAAGGTGCGTTTTGCAATTTCAGCTATAGATTCACCATCAAATCTAACTGATGCAAACAACATTATCATATCATGTACTGCACCTGCAGCAACAGAACCAATTAATATCCACAAAGCACCAGGCAAATAGCCAAATTGGGCAGCTAAAACTGGGCCAATAAGAGGGCCAGCACCTGCAATAGCAGCAAAGTGATGGCCGAGTAATACCAATTTATTAGTTGGTACATAGTCTTTTCCATCATTATATATTTCAGAAGGAACTTTTCTTGTTTCATCTAAAACTAATACTTTTGCAGCTATGAATGCGCCATAAAACCTATAACCAAGAATTAAAAATAAAGCACCAATAATTACTAAAACAATAGAATTCATTTAATATCCCCCTTTATTATTGTAAATGTTTACTCTGACATTTATAATTTATCAATTTATTCAGATAGAAACCATATTTATGCGGTCAAATATCATATTTAAAGGATAAACTGACAAAATATTGAGGTGATTTGCATTGAAAGCTCATACATATAAAGTAAATTTTAAGATTTTGTTATATTATAGTATAATTTATTATTATATGGTTTAAGGTGGATAATAAGTATGTTGATGTTAGATATGCTGGAAAGAATGGCTCTTATTACAGTATTTACATACATAATATTGCAAACTAATATTATGAGATGTTTAGTAAAAGATGAATATTACCATAAAGATAAGATGATAATTATTATTTTATTTTCAATACTTTCTATTTTAGGAACTTATTTTGGCATATACATAACTGATAAATCATTAGCTAATAGCAGGCCAATTGGAGCAATAGTAGCTGGATATTTAGGGAGACCTGGTGTTGGAATGATAGTAGGGTGTATAAGTGGATTACATAGATATTCATTAGGTGGATTTACAGCTTTAGCCTGCGCTTTATCGACAGTTGCTGAAGGGGCAATAGGGGGGATTTTTAGAAGACATTTTAAAAAGCAAGGGTTAAGTCCAATAACTGCAGGATTATCAGCAGTTGTAGCAGAGATTTCTCAAATGATTATTATTTTAATATTTTCAAAGGATTTAAATGCCGCAATAAATCTTGAGAAAACAATAGCATTATCTATGATAGTAATTAATCCAATTGGAGTATTTCTAATAATCGCAGCAATTGAAAGTTCAAAACGATTAGTTGATGGAGAAGTTAAATTAATTAAACTAAAGGAAGAAAATAAAATAGCAGAATTGAAAGCTTTAAAAGCTCAAATAGAGCCACATTTTTTATTTAATGCTCTTAATGTTATAAGTGCTTATTGCAGAACTGATGGGGAAAAAGCAAAGGTTCTTATATTAAATCTTTCTAATTATTTCAGAAGTACATTAGAAATAGAAGGTGACTTTTCTACATTAGAAAAAGAATTAACATTAATAAAAGCTTATGTGGCAATTGAAGAAGCTAGATTTTCAAATAGATTAGTAGTTAGATTTTCAATAGATGAAAATCTGCTAAATATAAGATTTCCAATACTTTTACTTCAACCAATTGTAGAAAATTCTATTAAACATGGAATCCTAAAAAAGATTGATGGTGGAATAATATCAATTAATGTTACTAGTAAGGAAAATGAAGTTCTTGTTGAAATCAGTGATAATGGAGTTGGCTTTGAAAATGCAGAAAAATCAGTATCAACAGGAATTGGACTCAAGAATACAAATAATAGACTTAAATTGCTTTATGGGAAAAAGTATGTATTAAACATAGTAAGCTCAAACAGTGGCAGTAGTGTTAGCTTTTATATTCCAAAATAATTATAATGGGGGGATTTAATTGAAATCATTAAATGAAATTAAAATAATAATAGTCGAGGATGAAGTGGTATCCAGTGAGGAACTTAAATATATAATATCAAAAGACAAGAGATTTAAAGTTATAGGACAAGCGTATGATGGAATTAATGCATTGAAATTAATAGAAGCGGAAGAGCCGGATGTTGTTTTTATTGATATTAACATTCCAGGAAAAAGTGGAATTGAATTAGCAGAAGAAATAAAAGCTATACTTCCAGATACAATTTTGATTTTTTTAACAGCTTATGATAGTTATGCTATAAAAGCCTTTGAACTTAAAATTTATGATTATATATTAAAGCCTTATGATGAAAAAAGAATAACTGAAGCATTGAATTGTGCGATAAAAACAATTAGCAGCAGAAGTGAAGATGATATTGCTTATATATTGAATAAATTAGGTAAGACGAAAAATTTAAAAAGAGTACCATGTGAAAATAATGGACGAATTATTCTTATTGATATTAATAAAATTTCTTTTTGCTATTCAGAAGGAGAAAAAAATTATGTTAAAACTGATAAAGAAATTTATTGTACAGCAAAAACACTACACGAACTAGTTGAAAAAACAAGCTTTTTTAGGTGTCATAGAAGTTATATAGTTAATCTTGAAAAAATAAAAGAAGTTTATCCTTGGTTTAATGGAACTTATAAATTAATTGTTGATAATAAAGAAAATAATGAAATACCAGTCAGCAGGTCACATGTTAAAGAAGTTAAGTGTATTTTGGGATTGTAGTAATTAACTTTGCTTAAAGGGATATATCTTGGTTGATGTACTTTAAAATTTCCATTATATAAGGAAATTTTAGATTTGATTTATTAGACTAAATTCTTGAAATAAACTAAAACAGGCAGTTCAATATGAGCTAACTGTTAATATAAAAGTTTTAATAACTGAAAAATATGATAGTTTTAAGCGATTTCTAAAATTGCTAATTGATTTGTGAAAGTCAACTTATGTTAGTTACTCTTTACAATATTAAATCTTCCATTATTTGTTCGTGAGTAGAATCAAAGTTTCCATATTTTATATTATCTAAAATACTTGCATTATAGAGCCAGGTATCTTGAAGAACCATTCCAAACATGTTTCGTAAATCATTACGAGTAAAATCGTCAATGTCGCAACGATCAATTAGAATGCGTCCAGAATTAATATCATAAAATCTTATTAGAAGTTTTATGATTTTCCACCACCAGTAGATCCAATAATTGCAACCTTTTGTCCAGTTTTTATCTTACTTCAAAAATCATTAACAATCATTTTATCTTCTTTATAACCAAAGTGTACATTTTTAAATTCTAAGCCAATGTAAATACTCCAGGTAAAGCGGCATATGACAATATATAACGTAGAAAAATTAGTTTTAAAATTTTTTATATTAAGAATTTAACCAGTATAAAATTAAGTTGAAATGTAAATCCTAATAAACGAGGTGATATAGATGGATGATAACAAAAGTAGAATGAAAGATAGACCTAAATCTAATGCAGAACGTAGAAAAATGGATCCTAAAAATAATGCTGACTTGGGAATTATTAATGGTAAGAAAATAGGTGCACCTCCACATAAGGAAAAGGATCATTTTTAAAAATAAAGAGGATATACAAAATTATTTTTATCAATTTTATATATCCTCTTTCATTTATTGAATAATTTTGTTAATCTTCATATATAGAAAAAAATTTAGAATTAAAATATTTTATTAATATATAAAGTAGGAGAAGAAAAAATGAAATTAGAATTAGACATTTATGAATTGGGAGAAATTTTAAGAAAGATAGAAGAAAAGTATAAATTAAATATATTAGTTAAAGCAACATTAAGTGGTGGATGGATGACCATTACAGGTGAAACTTCTATATTAAAAATTCCAACTAACTCAAAGGAAGGTTGTTGTAAAAAAAGTGATAATATTATAGATATAAAGATTTTATCAGAAGATAATCAAGATGGAATCATCATAAAACTTACAGGTGCTAAAAATAAAAAATTTAATGTAGATATATCAAGTACTAGATATAAGGATATATTATCAAATAAATTAAAACCAAATGAAATAAAAATAAATGAAAATGAAAGCAAATTAAGAATTGATGAAGACATTATATTTACAATAAAAACATCAGTAGATGAAATTGGAGAAATTATAAAAAATTAATATTATATTTATAAGTATAAAACAATCTGAAAAGTACAAAATAATAAAGAGTTAATTGGAGGCAGGTGAGATAAATGGACAATAGTATGAAAAGAAAACATACCAATAAACATAAGAGTTTAAACCATAATCCTCAAGCTGAAAGTGCAAAAGCAGTCTTTGGTGAACCAAAAGCTAAAGATTCAGAATTTATTCCAAAAACTTTTGATTAATAAATACAAAAAAGATATTCATAATTTGATTATGGATATCTTTTTTTATATTTGAAAGATAATAATTTGAGATACAAATATATGCAGTTATAATTAATCCTAATTTATTATTTTTGAAATGAATGGTAGATAAAATAATTTATATTTATTTAGGCGAAATAAAGTACTATAAGTTAAACTACTTTATAATAATTAGTAATGTGGTAAATTGTGGATAAATATAAAAAATATGTTGAATAGGAGAGTTCTAAAGTATAATATTAAATTAAAACATTATATTTTTTAGAATAATGTAAAGCATTATTTAAGGAGGAAAACATTATGCATATTTTTTTGGCTAGACAACCTATATTTGATAGAAATAAAAATGTCATAGCTTATGAACTTTTATTTAGAGATGGCCATGAGAATGTTTATAATAGCGTTGATGGAAATAAAGCAACATTAAAGGTTATAGCAAATTCATTCTATGAATTTGATTTTAAATCTGTTAGTGATGATAAAAGAGTATTTATTAATTTTACAGAAAAATTAATAACTGAAGAAATAGCAACAATACTTCCTTGTAATGATGTAGTAATAGAAATTTTAGAGACAATAGAGCCAACTGATGAAATTATAAGTGCATGTAAAAAGCTTAAAGACAAAGGATTTATTTTAGCTTTAGACGATTTTGTATTTGATAAAAAATATACTGAGTTAATAAAAATAATTGATATAATAAAAGTAGATTTTATAATTAGTGATAATTATGAACGAAAGAAAATATTTGATTTATTAAAAATAAACAAAAAAATAAAGTTTTTAGCTGAAAAAGTTGAAACTATTGCAGAATATAATGAAGCAATGAACTTGGGATATTCATATTTTCAAGGATATTACTTTAGCAAGCCAGTTATAATGTCAGCTCAAAGCATTCCATCTAATAAATATACAGCATTAGAAATTTTAAAATTAATAAATAAAAAAGGGTTTGATTTTTTAAAACTAGAAGCATTAATACTTAAGGATGTAGGTTTATCATATAAGCTAACTAAAATACTAAAGTCATCGGCATATTGCATTAAAAATGAAATAAATTCAATTAAATATGCAATTACATTTTTAGGTGAAAAAGAAATTGTTAAGTGGCTGTATATAGTATTGTTAAACGATTTAAAAGATAATAATACTAATGAATTGCTTAAAATTTCATTGCAAAGAGCCCGTTTTTGCGAATTAATATGTAATACAAGTAATTACAAAGAAAAAGCAATTTTAGCGTATATGACAGGATTATTTTCAGTTATGGATGCTATTTTAAACTGCCCAATAGAAGTAATTACAAAGGATTTATATATTTCTGATGAGGTAAAAGAAGGGCTGAGTAAAGACGAAAATACTCTTAATTCAATATTAAAATTGGCAATTAGCTACGGCAGAGGTGAATGGGAAAATGCTGTAGCATATGCTAAAAAGCTTAATATTGATATGAATACAATTCCAGAAATTTATTTAGAAACCTTAAAATGGACAGATAGTATACATTTTGATTAGATAAAAACAATAAAGACTATAGGATAGACAAACTATTCTATAGTCTTTATTGCTTTATAAATATTTAATGCAATGAGAATTAACTATTTATAAAAAGTAGTCATAATGTGTTTGCTTAATTGAATATATTTTAGGTATAAGGGAGGAGGAGTGTTTATGAGTATGAACTTTAGAGAATTTATAGAAAATGATAGAGAAAAGTATAACATCCAAAGATTTGAAGGAAGCTTTTTAGATTATTTAAATATTGTTAAGGAGAATCCAGAGGCAGTTAAGCTCTCTCATAAGAGAATTTATGAAATGATAATTAGCAGAGGGATAGAAGAGTTAAAAGCTGAGGAGAATCCGAGAGTACGAAAAATCTATGGGAATGATACAATAAGAAAATATGGCTTTTTTAGAGAAGAATTTTATGGTATTGATAAGATTATTATGAAGCTTGCTAGTTATTTCAAATCAGCAGCAATGAAGGGGGAAGAAGCTAGACAGGTACTGTATCTTGTCGGCCCTGTTGGTGCAGGTAAATCTTCTATAGTTGAAAGCTTAAAATCTGCATTAGAAAACTGTGAACCAGTTTTTGCATTAAAGGGATGTCCTATGCATGAAGAACCACTTCATCTTATTCCAAAACATTTAAGAGCTAAATTCGAAGAAATGTTAGGGGTGCAGATTGAAGGAGACTTATGTCCTGTATGTAAATATAGGCTTAATCATGAACTTAAAGGAATATATGAAGATTTTCCAGTTGAGCAAGTAGATTTTTCTATTAGATCAAGAAAAGGAGTTGGGGTTGTGCCACCTGTTGATCCTAATAACCAAGATACTTCAATTTTAACAGGATCAATTGATATATCTAAGATGGACTTATATTCAGAGGATGATCCAAGAATATTTTCATTAAATGGTGCTTTTAATGTTGGTAATCGTGGACTTGTAGAATTTATTGAAGTATTTAAAAATGATGTTGAATATCTTCACACAATAATTACTGCAACTCAAGAAAAATCTATACCATCACCAGGAAAAGGTTCTATGATTTATTTTGATGGAGTTATAGTTGCTCACTCAAATGAAGCTGAATGGAATAAGTTTAAGTCAGATCATACGAATGAAGCTATATTAGATAGAATAGTAAAGGTTGAAGTGCCATATTGCTTAGAGCTTGATGAAGAGATCAAAATATATGAAAAAATATTAAAAAAGAGTAATTTCAAAGCTCATATAGCTCCACATACTATTGAAATTGCAGCAATGTTTGCAATACTTTCAAGGCTTACACTTTCAGCAAAAGCAGATGCTATTACTAAGCTTAAAATATACAATGGTGAAGAAATCGTTGAAAAAGGAACTACCAAGAAGATTGATATTGGAGAGCTTCGTGAAGAGGCAGGACAATATGAAGGTATGAAGGGGATAAGTACAAGATTTATTATAAAAACTATAGATAATGCTCTTTCAGAATCAAGTTATGACTGCATAAATCCACTTAGTATAATGGAAAGTATAATTAGATCAGTTAAAGAACTTGATATTGCAGCTGATGATAAGAAGCGATATTTAGGATTTATTCAAGATAATATTAGAAAAGAATATAATAAAATTCTTGAGAGAGAAATTACAAAGGCATTTATACATTCATTTAGGGAACAAGCTGAGAGTTTATTTAATAATTATATAGACAATGCAGAGGCTTATGTAAATAAGAGTAAGATAAAAGATACTTCAACTGGAGAAGAATTAAATCCAGATGAAGATTTTATGAGAAGCATAGAAGAACAAATAGGTGTTTATGCAGCTTCAGCTAAAGGCTTCAGATCAGATGTTACTTCATATATGTTCTATATAGTTAGAAATGGTGGCGGATTAGATTATACTTCTTATGAGCCTTTAAAAGAAGCTATAGAAAAGAAATTAACAGTTTCAGTTAAAGATTTATCTAGAATTATAACTAGATCTAAGGTGAGAGATAAGGAACAAGCTGAAAAATATGATTCTATGGTAGAAGCAATGATAAGAAATGGTTACTGCCATCATTGCTGTGATGTGATTTTAAAATATGCTGCTAATAATTTATGGAGAGATTAAAGTAAATTATGGCTATATTTAGAGATTATACTAATAATCCAGTTGATCATGACAGATCCATAGAAGATAGAAGAAGGCATAGGCAGCTTGTAGAAAAATCAATAAAAGAAAATTTAGGAGATATATTATCAGAAGAAAGCATAGTTGGGGAAAGCAAAAACAAAAAATTTAAAATACCGATTAAAGGAATTAAGGAATATCAATTTGTTTATGGGAAAAATTCTAAGGTTGTAGCTAGTGGGGTTGGAGATGAAAAAAGAGGGGAAAAACTAGGCAATGGAAATAAAAAACTAGCTAAAGGGAATCAAGGAGCAGGGAATGATGAGGGTGATGATGTTTACGAAACAGAAATCACTCTTGAAGAACTAATGGATTATATATCAGAAGATTTAAATTTACCTAATTTAGATGAAAAGAAATATTCTGAAATAATTACAGAAACAAGTGGTAAAAAAAGAGGATACCAAACTCATGGAATAAGGCCAAGACTTGCAAAGAAAAAAACTATTATGTCTAAGATTGCAAGAAAACAGGGAAAGAAAAGAGCATTAAGAGAATTGAAAAATGAACAGGACTTAGAAAGATTTCCATTTAGAGAAGAAGATTTAAAATATTATAGAGTTAAGATGAAGCCTAAAAAGGATAGTAATGCAGTGATGTTATTTATTATGGATGCTTCTGGCTCAATGGATATAACAAAGAAGTATTTGGCAAGATCATATTTCTTCGTGTTAGCTACTTTTTTGAAGAGAAAGTACAATAATATAGCCTTTGAATTTATATACCATACTACAGTTGCAAAACGAGTAGATGAATATGAATTTTTTCATAAATCTGAATCAGGTGGTACCTATATATCAAGTGGTATTAATGAGGCATTAAGTTTAATTGAAGAAAAGTATCCACCCTCAGCATGGAACATATATAGCATATATGCTAGTGATGGAGATAATTGGTCAGAAGATAATGAAAGAGCAGTTATAGCAGTTAAAAACATATGTGAAGTTAGTAATATGTTTGGTTATGCAGAACTTTTACCATCAACGTACACAACTACAATGTATCATAAGTTTAAAAAGGAAATAACTGATGAGAAGTTTGTGCCTGTAATTATAAAAGAAAAAAAAGATTTATGGGAAGCACTTAAGATCATGCTTAGGAAGGAGTTAGGCACATAAAAAATAATAGATCAAAGATATTCAATATATATAAGTTCAACTATATTTAGGTGGAATGTAAAATTCCATCCGAATAGTTTCATTTTATGCCATACAGTAAGTAAGTTCTTCTAATACTGGAATATTAGAAAATTTATAGACATTGTATGGCATAAGAGAAAATATGGTTTGTTATTTTTACAATGTGCCGTAAAGGAGGAATAAGAAATTGGATTATAGTTTTAGTGATATTGAAAACTGGAATGAAAAAATAGAAAAAAAGGTTAAAGAGTATGGATTAGATTTTTATTCACAAGAATTTGAAGTTATAGGCTTTAATGAAATGATAGGTTATGAAGCATATGTTGGAATGCCATCAAGATATCCTCATTGGAGCTTTGGGAAATCTTATGAGAAGAATAAAACACTATATTCTTTAAATCTTACAGGTCTTCCTTATGAAATGGTAATTAATTCAGATCCTTGTTTAGCATATTTAATGAAAGAGAATACTTTACTACTACAAATATTAACAATGGCACATGTATATGGTCATAATGATTTCTTCAAAAATAATAGGTTGTTTAAACAAGGAACTAATGCAAAATATACATTGGAAATGTTTAATTTGGATGCAAAAATAATAAGGGAATATATTGATGATCCAAGTATAGGATATGATGAAGTCGAGAGAATATTAGATGCTGCTCATGCTATAAGGTTTCAATCTAAAAGGAATATTGGAATAAAAGAATTATCAAATGACCAAATTAAAGAAAATATATTAAAAGAATATGAAAATAAAAGAGAAAATAGAGGTATTTTAGATTCGTATGAAGAAATAAAATTGCCAGATTTAGAGAAAATTCCACTAGAACCTGTAGATGATCTTATTGGATTTATAATAGATTATGGCCATTTGGAAGAGTGGCAAAAAACTATTTTAAAAATAGTTAAAAGGGAAACAGAATATTTTATTCCTCAAATTGAAACTAAGATAATGAATGAAGGTTGGGCAAGTTATACTCATTATAATATTTTAAAACAACTAAAATTACCACAGGAACTGCATTTTGAGTTTTTAAAAAGGCATAATGATGTAATAGCGCCTGCTATTGGTGGAATAAATCCATATTATATTGGGTTTAAAATATTTGAAGATATTGAAAAAAGATATGGGAAAGAAAAAATATTTGAAGTTAGAGAAATCGAGCGGGATTCTTCTTTTTTAAGACGTTATTTAACAGAAGAATTGTGCAGAGAATTAAATTTATTTCAATATAATGTAAGGACTTTTGATACTATTATTGAAGAAATTTCAGATAAAACTGGATGGAAGACTATAAGAGATACTCTTTCATATACGGCTGGAATGGGTAATATTCCTTATATTAGGGTTACAGATTTAAATAAGAAAAATTATACTTTAACTTTGGAAAATATATTTGATGGCAGAGCCTTAGATCTTTCTTATGCCAAAGAAACTTTAAAATATATCCAGGAACTTTGGGGACATGATGTTAAATTAATTACTAAGTCTAGTGACAGACAAGAGGTAATTTTAATATGCAATCAAGAAAAGAAGATAACTATAACTTAAATATTTAAGATTTCACAAAGGTATAAGGTAAGGCTCGAAATGCAATTATAATGAAAAAAATCAACTAAAAGTAAGCGAAAACTTTTAGTTAACTGTTAATTGTTAACTCTAAACTGTTAACTGACTTAAGGGTAACCAAAATACCACAAATGAATATTCTATTTATGTGAGAAATTAATATTTTGGGAGAATATGATGAACTTAAAGGGGAGTAGAACTGAAAAAAATTTATTTAAAACATTTGCAGGAGAATCAAGGGCAAGAAATAAATACTCTTTTTATGCAGATAAAGCTAGAGAAGATGGCTTTATGTACGTTGGAGAAGTATTTGATGAAACAGCAGGAAATGAAAAAGCTCATGCAAGAGAAGTGTATAAAAGATTCTTAGATAGAATTAACAATACAAAAAATAATTTAATAGAATCAGCACTTGGAGAGTCTGAAGAGAGCAAAGTTATATATAAAGAATTTGAAAAAACCGCAAGAGACGAGGGGTTTGATGAAATTGCAGATTTCTATAAAGAACTTCAAGAGGTCGAAGATCATCATAAGGAAAGATTTTTGCAATTAGCTAAAAGGCTTAAGGAAGGAAAAATGTTTAAGTCTGATAAAGATGAGGAATGGTTATGCTTAAATTGTGGATATATTTATGAAGGAAAAGAAGCTCCAATGAGATGCCCGCTATGTAAATATCCAAGATCATATTTCAAAAAGCTTGATAATAGACATTGCAAATAGGGGGCAAATATATGATTTATGAATATCCAAAAGAATTTATGGTTCCTGTTGTTTATGTTGAAAATTTGCTGCAAAAAAGAAATGAATCAATACGAGAATGGAATCTATTTAGCATGGAAGAAAACTTACAAGATAATGGAAAGATGGAATCTATGGGTGAAAGTCAAAACGCAAATTTTTCATATATGCATCAAGAAATATTAAAGAACCAATATGAAGAATCAATTTATAATTATAATATAGATCAAGAAATTTCAGATAATGATAATATAAAAAGTATATTAAATGACATAGATGAAGATTATGCTGTTAATGAAACTTTAAGTATGTAAATTTGATAGTATAAAATAAGTCATAAAAAGCAAAAGTTAATTTGAAATTATTACGTAAAAATTTTTAATTAATTATTTTATAAGGAATTAATTATGAAATTTGATGATTTAGCTAGAAAGCAATATGACGATATAGCTAATTTAAGTATATTGCTAAAAAATTATGTAGATTCTTATAGACTACTAATTGGAGGCGCATCAGAACTATATAATGTTAATATAGCAAAGAAAAATGAGGTAAAAAAAGCCTTGGAGAGAGTTGAGCAGGTAGGAGATTTAATAGATAAGTTAATCAATACATTAGATAAATGTGAAGGATCATATTTAAAGTATTGTAAGATTAAAAATGATTACATCACAATAAGTACAGAAAAGGATAAGATATTCACAGAAATAGATAATGAGCTAAACCTTCAGAATTCTGAAATACGAGAATTGTAAAAGTGAAATTTTTATTAAATATTTATAAATTATGCATATAAAAACTCTGTCCTCATAATTATTAAGACAGAGTTTTTTATAATTTGTACATTTTAAAACTTTTTCAACTTAATTGTGCTTACCATTAAATATGAACCAGCAATCATTAAAGCAGCAACAATATAAATTGATAGTTTTCCGCTTAAATTAAGTAATGAAAAAAGGGCCATAAAGCAACCAACTATTGTTATTGGTATACCAGTAAAAGAACCATCAAAGTCTGCAGTATTAAATCTAGCTAATCTATATGCACCACAAATCGGGAAGATTAATAGTATAGCAAAACCTAGTAACCCGTATGGACCCAATGATTTTAAATCAAATAATATATATACTAATATAGATGGCGCTACGCCAAAAGAAACTAAATCAGCTAAGGAATCTAATTCCTTTCCTAAATCACTAGAAACATTTAAAAAACGAGCTATTCTTCCATCATATCTGTCTACTAATCCTGCTAGCAAAATAAATGCTCCTGCATATGCAAATTTTTCATTCATTACTGATAATATTGACATAATGCCACAAGATAAATTAATAAAGGTAAATACATTAGGAATACAGCTTTTCCTCATAAAATCACTCCTAAAATTATAAAAAATACTTACAAGCAATTATTATAACATATAAATGAAAATAATATAAGAGATAATTTAAGTTTAAGATTTTATTAAGATTATCGTATCGACATTAAATAATGAAAATGATATAATCAGTTTTGATTGATAGCCAGTATTATGTAACATTTTATGAGGTTTAGTTTATACATATAATATAAAAGGTTACATTTTGAAATAACGTTTTAATAAAACTTTTTTAATTGATTTTGTATGATTAAAATAATATAAAATTTGGGGAGGCAGGTTAATTTATGAAAAAAGTAAGATTCATATACAACCCATACTCAGGTGAAAATAGTATCGTAAATGAATTAGATAATGTTATAAAATTGCATCAAGATGCAAATTTAACAGTTGTACCATATAGGATTCAAAGAGGCAGAGATTTAGCAGAAGCTTTAGATATAATTGATGAAACATATAGTTATATTTTAATAGCAGGTGGAGATGGAACTGTAGATTCATTAGTAAATGCTATGAAACAAAGAAATGTGAACTTGCCAATAGGAATATTACCAGTTGGGACTGCAAATGATTTTGGAAAGTTTATTAATATGCCAGCAGATATAGAAGAAGCTTGTAAACAAATTTTAGATTCAAAACCGGTGGCAATTGATTTAGGGAAAATTAATGATAAATACTTTATAAATGTAGCTAGCACAGGACTTTTTACTGATATATCTCAAAAAACAGATGTAAATTTAAAAAATACAATGGGGAAATTAGCTTACTATTTCAAAGGTCTAGAAGAATTACCTAACTTTAGAAAGTTAAAAGTAAAGATATCAGCAAAAGAATGTGATTATGAAGGCGAGATGTATTTGCTTTTAGTCTTTAATGGTCAGACAGCTGGAAATCTTAATTTAGCTACAGAAGCAGAAATTACAGATGGTAAGTTAGATGTAGTAATGTTTAAAGCTATAGCAATAATAGAATTATTACCATTATTTATAAAACTTCTAAAAGGAGAGCATTTAGATTCAGATAAGGTTGTTTACTTTAAAACTGATGATGTATATATTGAATCTTCAGAAGATATTGTTACAGATATTGATGGAGAAAGAGGTCCAGATTTTCCTTTAAGAATCCAATGTATTAAGGGTGGAATTAAACTTTTAGGTATAAAATAAAATAAATTATAATAAATATAAGTAACAGTAATGTTTATGGGAGCGTAATTTGTGAATTTTGCATACTATTTAATTTTGTTACTTATAATTTTTTTGTCTATTTTTATTATGAAAAAAAATTTAGAAGTTTCACCAAGGAAAATAAAGATTTATTTAACAATAGTAATTACATTATTTTTATTAAGGCATATAGCATTATTTCTTTTATGTGTATTAGAAAATAGCACTATAATATATTATTTAAAATCAATAATATTTTTAAATCATTTATCAATTCCACTTATGATATTAGCTATAACTTATGTTTATTTAAGATCAGAAAATTTAAAATTTGGCGGAAGTTATATTATTGCAATAATAATATTGGGGATTTATGTTTTTATAATGGAAACTTCTAAGGTAACAGTTCAAGTCAGTTATTTATATGGGTTTATATTAGGAATAGACCAAGAAACAATTTTATTTCTGTTTTCATTAATACTACTTGGAATATTACTAATTTTAAATGTAATATTATTAGATAAGCCATTTGCTAATAAAAAGGGAATATGGTTTATAATTATATCAATTTTAATTGTAATGATAGAAGATATTATTATTTTGGGTGGTATGAAAATATTTCCTTATTCAGTGGTAGGGGATATGATATTCCTTATAATTATGAATTTAGTATTAAAAGGATTTAATGGAGTTTCAAAAAAATAATTCAATGAAACTATAATACTATTGCTGCTTAAATATTTAAGTAAGAAGGTTTAGAGAACTTAAAAAATAGTTCAAAAAATTAGAACTGTCAAAAATGGCAGTTCTTTTAATTTTATACTATTTGATTTATGCATGTCCCAAAGGCGATTGGAATTAAATTTATATTTGGTTAGGATATTAAGATATAATCTATATAGAATTAATTTTAATTAATAACTGGAAGGTTAATTTTCTTCATATAACAAATCATCCTAACTGAAAAGATAATTATTAATGATATATGTTGTGCAATATGAGCTCCGAAAGCAGGATATAAAAACCATAGTGTGAGTGAACCAATAATACCTGCAACGCAATAAATATCAGTTTTGAAAATTTCGGGCTTTCTATTAGTAATTATATCTCTAAGCATTCCACCACCAACACCTGTTATACTTGCAGCAAATAAAAATAGCATCAAATTGTATTCATTTTCAATAGCTTTAAGACCAGATGATACAAAAAAGGCAGAGAGACCAATAGCATCCATTACTACAAATAGAGTATTATATTTTAATTTACCACGAAGAATAATAGGAATTGTTGCTCCTAAAATAATAAAAGGAATGGTTTTGTAGTTAGAAAAGAATAATGGAATTCCGACATTTGTAACAATGTCACGAAGAACTCCTCCTCCCATAGCTGTAACAGTAGCTAAAAGATATATACCGAATAAATCAAAATTTTCATCAATTGCAACAAAAGCACCAGAAGCTGCAAATGCAAAGATGCCTAGATATTCTAATAGGGCAATATCATACATAAATAAAATACTCCTTTCAATTTAAATCATTGTGCATAAAAAAAGAGACGAATTGCGTAAACAATTCGCCTCTGTTATGTTACCTGAAAGATTCTCTTTAATAAGGCATATCCAAAAATAATTAGTAAGCATTGCTTGTCTAAACTTTTGTATGCATAAGTAAAAGATTGCTTCTTGGGTGTCATAAGACTTTCCAGAGTTCCGTCAGAATTCGGTCCTTTTGCCTGAGAGTTTGTTGCGACTTCACCTTCGGCGCTGCTATTTGCAGTCTCTCCCAAATTCGTCATACGATCACTATAAATTTCTAGAATGATTATAGTGTAGTTTTAATTGAATGTCAATAAATATATAATTCTTTCATGTGATCAATTAAAATAAAACACATAACAATATAATATATCAAATTAGGTTAAAGAATTTTCTCTAATCTATTTTTTTACGCTATATAGTTTGATAATTTTCCTGAATAAATTAAATTTAATTCAGATAAAGAAGTAAAATCTTGTGGACGTATTAGAGAATAATGTTTTTCGAAATTTATAGATCTAGAGTCATGTAATAAATATGCAACGAATTGTGAACATACATAGTGATGTGATCTATGATATGGAATATTGAATAACATTGTAAAAAGTCCTACAAAATTATAACCATACTTGTCCTCATTTTTTTCAAATTCTTCGATTAACTTTTGCAAACTTATGTATTGTTTCTCAGTTATTGAAATACGATAAATTTCACATAAAGTATTATTATGTAATTTATATACACCTTTATTAATATCTTCTTTAACGAAACCTGCGAATATAGGAATATATAAATTTTGTCTTGCAAAGCTATACAATGATTCTAAATTTTCATCAAGTGCTATAGATGCATGGTTATATGAAGCATGTGTGAATAATTGTAATACTTTAGAAAATTTAGTTCCTGTTTGAGTTATCATAATATAAACATCTTTCTTCATAGTATATTCCTCCATTCTGTGATTAATGATAACTTTATATTAACATAAGAATAGAAGTTTTATAAACAGGAATAATTTCGAAGAAATGTATTCTCTTGATAAATTATATAATATATATTATTTGCTTGATGGCTAGCATTTCTAGCACTACTATCTAAAGAAATAACAGCTAAGAACTTATTAAAATGGCTACCTTATATTAATTATAAGGCAGCCACTTTATTAGTGTATTCTTTTTTTACTATTATTGTTTTTATGAGAAGTATTCTTTATGCTTTTTGTATTTTTATCATTTCTATTTAAATTACTTTTTGAATTGCTTGATGAATGTGCATTTGAATCATTTTTAGAATTACTATTTTTGCTAACAGCAGATTTTTTGTTTGAAGTCACGTTATTATTTTTATTTCCACTAGCACTAGTTGATTTATTAGTATTTTTATTTTTGCCTTGATAACCAAGCTTTCCAGGAGTAGATCCTATTAAGCATCCTTTTCCGTTACCAATTAAATCTTCTCTGTGAGCTTTAATTAAAGCTTTTTTAACTTTTAGATGGTTCTTAGGTACAGCAAATTGTATTAATGCTCTTTGCATATCCTTTTCTTCAGATGTTGTTGGAACATAAACTTCTTCTCCTGTAATAGGATTAACACCTGTGTAATAAATTGTAGTTGATAAACTACCAGGAGTAGGATAAAAATCTTGTACCTGCTCTGGAGTATAGCCCATTTGTTTTATATATTCTGCTAATTCTATAGCTGCATTTAAATCAGAACCAGGATGAGAAGACATTAAATAAGGAACTAAAAATTGTTTTTTGTCTAATTTATCATTTATTTGAAAATATTTATTAACAAATCTATCATAGATTTCCTTTGTTGGCTTACCCATTTGATTTAGTACTCTTGGAACAACATGTTCTGGAGCAACTTTTAATTGACCGCTTATATGGTGTTCACATAATTCTTTAAAGAAGGAATCATTTTTATCATGTATAAGATAATCATATCTAATTCCTGAACGAACAAATACTTTTTTTATTCCAGGCAGATTTCTAACTTTCTTTAAAAGTGAAAGATATTCAGTATGATCAATTATTAAATTTTTACAAGGAGCTGGGAACATACATTGCTTATTTTTACAAGTACCATGTTCTATTTGTTTTTTGCAAGCTCTATGTCTAAAGTTTGCAGTAGGGCCTCCAACATCATGGATGTATCCTTTGAAGTTAGGAAGCGTTGTTAATAATTTTGCTTCTTGAATAATTGATTCTTGACCTCTATTTTGAATAACTCTTCCTTGATGGAATGTTAAAGCACAGAAGGAACATGAACCAAAGCATCCTCTATGACTGGTTATTGAAAATTCAACTTCTTGTATTGCAGGTATTCCACCCTTTGCTTCATATGTTGGATGATATGTCCTTGTATAAGGTAAATCATATGTCATATCCATTTCAGCTTGAGTTAAGTCTTCTTGAGGTGGATTTTGAACTAAATATCTATCACCATATTTTTGAATTATAGTTCTACCATTTATAGAATCTTGTTCATAATATTCTAATTTATAAGCATTGCCATAAGCTTTTTTATCAGTAGAGACTTCTTCAAAAGAAGGAACTGTAACTCCATTTTTTATACCTGATATATCTTTAGTTAAATAACAAGTACCACGGACAGTAGTAATGTTTTTAATACTTGCTCCATATCTTAATAATTCAGCAATTTGAATTATAGTTTTTTCTCCCATGCCATACATTAACAAATCAGCTTTTGAATCTACAAGTATACTGCGTCGTACTTTATTATCCCAATAATCATAATGAGCAAAACGTCTAAGACTTGCTTCTATTCCACCAATTGCAATAGCAGCATCTTTATAAGCTTCTCTTATTCTATTACAGTAAACTATAATGGCTCTATCTGGCCTATGGCCTGCCGCACCACCAGGAGAATATAAATCTTCACGTCGTGTCTTTTTAGCAGCAGTATAGTGGTTAACCATAGAGTCTATATTTCCTGAATTAACTAAAAATCCATACTTAGGTTTACCAAGTTTTTTGAAGTCTTCACAATCATTCCATCTTGGTTGAGCTATAATTCCAACAGTAAAACCCTGTGCTTCAAGGGTTCTACCTATAATAGCAGTTCCGAAAGAAGGATGATCTACATAAGCATCACCAGAAACAATAATAAAATCTAGTTGTTCAATTTTTATTTTTTTTAAATCCTCTTTACTAATAGGTAAAAATTCCTTGCAAAGTTTCATACATTATTAACTCCAATTCTTTAATTTTTTCAAAGTTTATTCTTAAAGTATATTAACATAACAATAATTAGTTTACAAACAATATACACAGATAAAAGAAGTGCGCTAGCACAATTAGGAACTTATTAAGCATAACCAAGAACTTATTGACCTATAAAAAAGGTGCGAAGTACAATTAGGAACTTATTAAGCACAACCAAGAGCTTTTATAACTATAGAAAATCATGAATATTTATTCATTCATAGCTCAAAATGCAGGTTTAGATAATATACTTATAAAGTAATAAAATTTTATTGCCTTTTTACTTGTATGTAATATAATAAGTAGTGGTAGTATTAAAAATAAATAGATTCTTAAAGAATTTATTATTAAAATAGTTAACTTTTAATTGTTAATTAATAACTGAACTAAAGGTGGTGTAAAAGATGGAGGATGGACCTCAGAATATAAACTTTAATATAGCAAAAACTAAGTATATTCAGAAGAAAAGTCTTTTATCTGAAATAAAACTCAAAAGTTTTAAATAAATGTGACATTTATTTTAGAAATATGAGTTCCGTTTAAAGACTTTCTTTCTGTGCAAAGTGGAGGACAGAACTATGATGGGATTATCTATATTTCTATATACAAACATTATAGACAAAAAAGTTTATGATGAATTTGGAGATGTTTTAGGTTATTTAAGAGATGTGTATGTAACTACAGAAGGTGGCTATCCCAGGGTAATTGGGTACAAACTTAAAAGAGATGGTGTTACATTTCATTATGAATTTAGGTATATAGAGTTTACAAACAAAGATGGCAAGTTTAAGATAAAAACAAAAGGAAGCAAAGAAATACTTCCAATGAGATATAGCTATTTACTTTCTGAAAATTTATTAGATAAAAAGATAGTTGATATAAATGGAAAACAAGTAGTTAGAGTTAATGATTTGAGAATTGCAAGAATTGCGGGCGAGTACAGGGTTATTGGCGTTGAAACAGGGCCAATGGCTAGATATAGAAGACTCAAAATAGCAGGAATTATGAAATTTTTCTATAAAATTATGAGGAAAGACTTAGAAGAGAAAGTTTTAAGATGGGATGATGTTGAATCTCTAGAAATGGTAGATAACAATTTAAAATTAGCTGTTCCTTATAAAAAGTTATCAACTTTACATCCGGCTGACCTTGCAGATATATTAGAAAATTTGGATGCAACTTATAGAAAACAAGTTTTAGAGTCCTTAGATGAAGATTTAGCTGCTGATACCTTAGAAGAAATAGATTCAGAATATAAAGGTGCTATAATTAAAGAATTATCTGATAGTAAAACTGTTGAAGTATTAGAAAACATGCCTAATGATGAAATAGCAGATTTATTAGATGATTTAGATGAGGATGAGAGAGAAAAGATATTAATAAATTTAGAAAAAGAAGATGCTGATGAGGTCAAGGAACTTTTACAATACGAAGATGAAACTGTTGGTAGTATAATGAGTAAAGAATTTATAGCTGTAAACTTAGACATTACAGTTGGTGAAACTATAGATATGTTAAAGGAAATGAAACCAGATGAAGAGGTTATTCATTATGTGTATATAACAAATGAAGAAGATCATATTAAAGGTGTAGTTACTTTAAGAGATTTAGTAATAAATGACGCTAATGTAAAGATAAAAGAAATAATGGACGAAGTAGTATCTCGTGTAAAGCATGATGATGAAATAAATGAAGCTATAGAAATTGCAGCAAAATATGATTTAAATTCTGTACCAGTAATAGATGAAGAGGAAAAGCTAGTAGGAATAGTAATTATTCATGATTTAATTGATGAATTTTTATATCCTCTTTGGAAAAAGAAGAATTAGTTAAAATTAAAGAAAGTGGATACTTTTTATGGAATTTTCTTAAAAAGTGTTGACTTTTTTTTTATATAGAATATAATATTAATATAAACCTTAGCAAAACACTAGGAATTAAAAGCTGTGAAAAAGGAAAGTAACATGAAGGAAGCTTACAGAGAGAAAAGAGTGCTGAGAACTTTTCATCAAGAATTTATGTGAAGTGCTCTTTGGAGTTGAAGTCTGAATTGTAGTAAGATTCTCCGGGTTTCGCCCGTTATAGTGACAAGACATTTTAGTGTCTTAACTGAGTGGGATTAATACTTAATCCAATTAGAGTGGAATCGCGAAATTTTACTTCGTCTCTATATTTTTATAGAAGATGAGGTTTTTTTGTTATATAAAGGAGTATAAAAATAATATTAATACTAAGAATATTAAAAAAATATTGAATATATTGCATAAATTTTTGAGGAGGAGAATACTATGATTTATAATGGAGGATTAGAATTAATCGGAAATACACCAATTTTGAAGGTGAATAATTTAATTAAGGATGAAAATATTGCAGATATATATGTTAAGCTTGAAAAGTTTAATTTAGGTGGAAGTGTTAAGGATAGAGCAGCACTTGGTATGATTGAAAAGGCTGAAAGAGAAGGCGTATTAAAACCAGGAATAACAATAGTAGAACCAACAAGTGGAAATACAGGAATAGGGCTTGCGCTTGTAGGAAAATTAAAGGGATATAAAGTTACTATAGTAATGCCAGAGACAATGAGTAAAGAAAGAAGAGATTTAATTAAGGCTTATGGAGCAGAACTTATATTAACAGAAGGTGCTAAAGGAATGAAGGGCGCTATAGAGAAAGCAATGGAAATAGGTAACCAAGAAGGATTCTTTATTCCACAACAATTTGAAAATATAGCTAATCCAGAAAAACATTATGAAACAACAGCAGAAGAAATATATAAGGATATTCCAGACCTAGATGCATTTGTAGCAGGTGTTGGAAGCGGTGGAACTGTAATAGGCCTATCTAAAAATTTAAAGAATAAAAATTCTAATATTAAAGCAATTGCAGTAGAACCTGCAAATTCACCTGTTTTAAGTGGTGGAAATCCAGGTGGACATAAAATTCAAGGAATTGGAGCTGGGTTTGTTCCAGGAATTTTTGAAAAAGAATATGTAGATGAAATAATAAAAGTAAAAGATGAAGATGCTTTAAAAATAGCAAAAGCATTTGCAGAAAATGAAGGGATATTAATTGGAATATCTTCAGGTGCAGCAGTATATGCTGCAATACAAATAGCAAAAAAACTTGGCACCGGCAAAAAAGTATTAGCTATTGCTCCAGACGGAGGAGAAAAGTATATATCAATGGGAATATACGACTAGAATGATGTTTCCATGAACCGAGTTTTGTTGAAAAAGAGATCAAAATTTATGGTTTTGTATCAGTAAAATAATCAACAAACATATTTGAAATTTAATATACTACTGAAAACTATTGAAAAGGAGAATGAATAAGCTGTGTTTAAAAGATTAAATTATGATTTAGAAAGAGTTTTAAATGAAGATCCAGCAGCTAAAAGTAAAATAGAAGTATTATTATTATATCCATCTATCCATGCATTAATATCATATAGAATATCACACCGTCTCTATTTAAATAAAAGATTTTTTTTAGCAAGATTAATGTCACAATTAGCTAGATTTTTTACTGGCATAGAAATTCATCCAGGAGCTAAAATAGGAAAAGGATTATTTATAGACCATGGAATGGGTGTAGTGATTGGAGAAACTGCTGAAGTTGGAGATAATGTCACTTTATATCATGGAGTAACTTTGGGCGGAACAGGGAAAGATACAGGAAAAAGACATCCAACTATTGAAGATGGTGTATTAATAGGAACAGGAGCTAAGGTTCTTGGACCTATTATTGTAGGAAAAGGAGCTAAAATAGGAGCTAATGCTGTAGTTGTAAAAAATGTGCCAGCAAAAGCAACAGCGGTAGGAAGCCCAGCTAAAAATATTATAAGAGCTACAAAAGCAGCAACTATAATTGAAATAAGTGATATAAAAGGCCGCAAAAAGAAAATATATAATGATATGGTTATTTAGTGTTATATAAATGCTGGAATAGCTTAGGGGTGAGTAATAGTTATTTGTATTAAGTATAGGTTCAGTAGGATTTGCTTATAGGTATTTTTGAGATTAAAAAATGTTTTAATAAAAATTTATTATAGTATCTTTAAGTCAGAATTTGTAAGATGCTTGAAAATTAGAATAAAAAAAGAGTATGAAAGTTTGGACTATTATGTTTAAATTTCATACTTTTTTATTTGAAGAATAATATAAATAGGTAAGCATGGAAATTTTGTCTAACACATATAGTATTTTTAAGAATTGCATACATATATGAAAAAATATATAATGTATATTGACGTTATAAGCAAAATGCACTTAAAATGGTGTTCTAATATATATATTAAGAAAGTAATATCTATGTATTGGTTATAATATAGATAGTTTTTTATAGGAAAGGTTGGGATGAGATGCTATCACCAATTGCAATAGCAATCATAAAAAGATTACCAGAAGGATTAGTTATAAAAGTAGCTCAAAAAATAGTTGCTAATTATATGAAAAAGCATGCAAATATAAAAGTTAATAGTATAGAAAAAATAGACAGTGTTAAGAGGCCAAGAGTATTTGTATGTAATCATCTAAGTAATTCTGATGGATTGGTTTTATCGAAAATATTAAAGGAAAAAAGTAATCCTTACTTTATAGCAGGAGTAAAATTATCAGATGATCCAATAACACAATTAGGAACTAAGATAGTGAAAAATATACCAATAAAGCCTAGTTCAGCAGATAAAGAAGCCATTACTAATGTTGTGAAGGCTCTTAAAGGTGGGGAGGATGTTTTAATATTCCCTGAGGGAACTAGAAGTAGAACAGGTGGACTAATAGAAGGAAAAAAAGGAATACTCCTATTTGCGAGAATGGCAAAAGCAGAAATAATTCCAATTGGAATGGTTGGAACTGATAAATTATTACCTATAAGTAAAGATGGTGATATGGGAGCCGAAAAATGGCAGGATGCAGAGGTTACTATAAATATAGGTCAAAAAATTGAATTCCCTAAAAAAGAAAAAGATGAAGATAAGCATAAATATGAAGACAAGTGTATGGATATACTAATGAGAAGCATAGCAAATCTTTTACCAGAAGAATATAGGGGAATTTATAAATAAGGAGAATACAAAAGAGATGAAGGCAAGGACAAAAAAAATTGTAGACATTTTAAAAGATGCATATCCTGATGCAAAGTGTGAATTAAATTATGAAACACCGCTTCAATTACTTATAGCTACAATATTGTCAGCTCAAACAACAGATAAAAAGGTAAATGAAGTTACAAAAGATTTATTTAAGGAGTATCCTGATTTAGATGCTTTTTTAACTTTAACAAATGAAGAACTTGAACAAAGAATAAAACAAATAGGTTTGTATAGAAATAAATCTAAAAATTTAATACTTATGTTTAGGCAGGTTAAGGAAAAGTTTAATGGAGAAGTTCCAAGGACTATGGAAGAGATAATGTCTCTTGCAGGAGCTGGGAGAAAAACAGCTAATGTTGTTTTATCCAATGCCTTTAATGTTCCATCTATAGCAGTAGATACCCATGTATTTAGGGTGTCTAATAGATTAGATCTTGCAAAATCAGAAAATGTTCTACAAGTAGAAATGCAGCTGCAAGAAGAAATACCTAAAAAAGAATGGTCACTTATGCATCACCTTTTAATATTTCATGGAAGAAGATGCTGCATAGCTAGAAATCCTAAATGTATACAATGTCCATTAAGTAATTTATGTAAGTATGAAAATAAGATTAAATAATATATAAGTTCTAATTAAATTGCGATATTAGAAATATGTATAGTAACTAAAGTATATTTAGTTTATCTTCTTTTTTAGCAGCATTTACATAAGTTATATCTTCAGTATCAAAAGTTGATCTAATGGCAGCTTGTAAATTTTCTTCATAACCACTATTATCTATGAGAACATATATAGTTAATAAATATATAAATAATAAGAGTAATTAAATGAGCCACGGTTAAGATTATTTAAAGACTTAGTGGTTCTTTTAATGTTTTCATTAATTTATTAAAATGAATATAGGCTTAAATAATTAAATTATTATAGTAGCATTTATCATCTAGTAAAAATCAAAAAAATATTTGGAGGTAATTCATGAAAATTGGAGTTATAATGGGCGGTATATCATCAGAAAGAGAGATATCATTAAAAAGCGGAAATTCTATAATTGATAATATAGATAAGGAAAAATATGAAGTTGTACCAATAGTAATAGATAAAAAAGAAGATATAATAACTAAAACTAAGGGAATAGATTTTGCACTTTTAGCATTACATGGTCAATTTGGTGAAGATGGAACTGTTCAAGCAGTACTTCAAACCTTAGGAATACCATATTCAGGATGTGGTCCTTTAAGTAGTGCTATGTGTATGGATAAAGATGTATCAAAATCTATTTTAGAAGCAGCAGGAATTAGAAATGCTCCTTGGATTAATTTAAGAAAAGATGATGAAATAGATTTTAATGAAATAAATAAATTAGGGTATCCAGTTGTAGTTAAGCCAAACCATGGGGGGTCAAGTGTAGCTACATTTATTGTAAAAGAAGAAAAGGATATTGAAGGATGCGTTGAAGAAGCATTTAAGTGGGACAATGAAGTTATGATTGAAAAATTTATAAAAGGTGATGAAATAACATGTCCTGTTTATGGTGATAAAATGCTGCCGGTAATTGCCATAAAACCTAAATCAGAATTTTTTGATTTTGCTTCGAAATATCAAGATGGTGGAGCAGAGGAAATTGTAGTAGAGTTAGAAAAAAAGTTACACGAAGAAGTAGAAAAAATGGCATTAGAAACTTATAAAGCACTAAAATGTGAAGTATACTCTAGAGTTGACATGATAGTTACAGAAGAAGGAATACCTTATATTTTAGAAGTAAATACACTTCCAGGAATGACTAAAAATAGTTTAATTCCTAAAAGTGCAGCAGCTTTAAATATAAGTTTTTCAAAATTAATAGATATGATAATAGAAGATTCAATGAAAATAAGTAGATAAAATAAAATTCAAGACACTGAAAAAGATCGTTTTATATACAAGATCATTTAAAAATAATAAAATAGATTTAATTATAAACTAATAGCCTCTCGTCAGTTGTATGATGAGAGGTTATATTAGTTTAGACGTATATGCCATATAATTATAGAAGAAATAAAATGCTAAATATTGCTTTTATAATACTATTGTTTCTTTTTGCATTCTTTACATACACCTTTCATAACTAAGTCATGATCTGTCAAAGTGAAGCCAGTTGAATTCTGAACCATTTCTTGGACTTGAAGCATGGGGCATGGAATTTCAACTTCTTTATGACAAATATCACATTCTAAATGATGTCTATGTGTTTTTCCTTTGAGTTTATATGAAAATACTGCATCATTAAGAGTAATCTTTTCTACAAGTTCTTTTTCTTCAAATAATTCTAATGTTCTATAAACAGTACTTAAATTAATATTTGTGTCATTACATCTATAAATTTGGTGTATTTTTTCAGCAGATAAACTGCTTTCAGAATTTTTTAATATATTTAAAATTGCTATTCTTCCTTTAGTAATTTTAATATTTTTTTCTTTTAGAATTTCAATTGGTTCCATTTTTATATCCCCTAACAACTAAATATTAAATATATTATATCATATATCTATAAATGATTAAGGCATATTCCACAAAATAATAAGTCAGCATTCTAGTCTATTTTGTACAATAAGGAAACTCGACTCGTATACACTCGCTGAGTACTCACAGAGTAAGGAACCATCATCAAATCATAGATGCCCACAGGGAAAGTTCGAAGAACGAAATATAAAATTTCGATTTTCACTTTTGGGACTCTTACTTTTGACTATCTACTTATTAGCATGTTTACCTAATAGCCATCTATAAGGAAACATACTTTTTCGTCTGACTCAAAATATACATCGCATCATGGACTTATTATTTTCTTTCATATGCCTAAAAAAATATCATTTTAAATCCTAAAAATATGAGAGTAATTCCTGCTAAAAGATTTGAATACTCAGTTATAAACTTTATTCTTTTTATATATCTGCAAAGAATAAAACCTAAGGTACAAATAAATAAGGTTATAAGTCCAATTAAAATTGAATTTACACAAAGTAATAAATTATTAGAAACTTCATGAAAGGCAGTAAAACCAATTACTAAAGCATCTATACTAACTGAGATCCCAAGAAAAAGACAGGTACTATTTTTTATTAAAATTTCATTTTCCTTTTCTTTGAAACCATCTATTATAACAAGTATACCTACAATTACAATAATTATTCCACCAGCAATACAAGAAATGCTTGCAATATAAGTATCAAATAAATATCCTAAAATTCCTCCTGCATATGTAAATAAAAATTGAAAAAATGCAAAAGATAATACAAATTTTATTTTGTGTTTTCTATTAAGTATTGGATTTAAGCCGATACTTAAGGTTACTCCAAAGGCATCCATAGCTAAAGCAGTTCCTATTATTATAACATCATATAAATTCATTTTTTTATCCTCTCTAAATATTAAATTGGGGTATATAAAAATATATTTTTTTAAAATGATTCTTATTCTATAATAATTAAAGTTTTTTTATGTATGCAAAAAAAATAAAAAAAGCCTTTATTAAATACTCTTTTTAGTGTATATTATTTAATAGTGTATTATTAATAAGCAAATAGTATATCACATTTAATATATTTAGTGTAACGAACAAGGAGGAAATTTCATGTCTAATTGTATAATAGCTCAATCAGGTGGTCCAACATCAGTAATTAATTCAAGTGTAGTAGGATTATTGAATGCTAATAAGGAACTAAAAACTTTTGAAAAAGTATATGGTGGTTTAAATGGGATTGAGGGGATATTAAATAGAAATATAATTGATTTATCATCAGTATCTGATGAAGAAATTAACAACTTTAGGTTTACACCATCTTCAGGACTTGGATCTTGTAGATATAAATTAAAAGATATGGAGTCTTCTAGCGAAGAATATGAAAAATTAATAAATATTCTTAGAGAATATGATATAAAAACATTTTTTTATGTTGGTGGAAATGATTCTATGGATACAATTGCAAAGCTTTCTAAATATGCAAAGCTTAATAATATAGATATAACATTTATGGGAATTCCTAAAACTATAGATAATGATTTAAAATTTACTGATCATACTCCTGGCTTTGGAAGTGCAGCAAAATTTATTGGAACAACTGCACTTGAAACTTATTTAGATGCATCAGTTTATATTAATAATGGTATATTTATTTTAGAAACCATGGGGAGAGATACTGGATGGCTTGCAGCTTCAGCCTGTCTTGCAAAACTAGATAATAAGCCAGTTGTAGATTTTATATATCTTCCAGAAGTGGAATTTGATAAAGACAAATTTTTAAAAGATGTCAAGGAAAAGTTTGAAGAACAAAATAAAGTTTTCATAATAGTTTCAGAAGGAATAAGAGATAAGGATGGAAAATTTGTTTCGGAATTTGAATGTGTATCTCAAGATACTTTCGGACATGCTCAATTAGGTGGTGTTTCGAATTATTTAAGAATGCTGATTCTTGAACAAGGATTTACAAATAGAGTAAAAGCATTAGAACTTGGAATTCTTCAACGTTGTGCAATGCATTGTGCATCAGATACTGATTTAACAGAAGCTTATATTGCTGGTAAAATGGCATTAGAATATGCAGCAGAAGGTGAAAATGGAAAAATGGTAAGCATTAACAGAAAATGTAATGAAAATTACAAAGTTGAATATTCTTTAGTTGAAGCACATAAAGTTGCTAATAATGTAAAGTATTTCCCATCAGAATGGATTAATCCAGAAGGCAATTTTGTAACAGAAGAAGCATGTACTTATTTTGAACCATTAATAAAAGATATGCCAGATTTAACTTTTGAAGGAAATCTTCCAAAATTCAAAGTATTTAATTAAAAATGTTACAGTATTAAAAACAGTAAACTTATGTATTAATTTGCCTAATATGTTTTTCAATAAAAATAATGGGATGTATGTAATAAGAATAAAATATTCATATTCATTACATCCCATAATAATTAATAACATTTTCGTATTTCATTGTTAGACTATGAGTCATAGATTATAATTTTATTTTTCCAAGGCAGATATCTTCTAGAATCGTTAAGAATATATTAACCTCATCAATTGAATTATATAGAGCAAAGCTTACCCTTACCATTCCTAACATTTTCTTTTCGGGATTTTTAAGAAATTCTTTAGCTTCAGCTTCAGTTGCTTTCATAAGTCGTCTACAATAAGGATGAGCACAAAACCATCCATGTCTCACAGAAATACCTCTCTTGTTAGCTAAAATCTCAGCTACATCATGATGATACATATTTTCTATATTGAAAGTTGTGATTCCAAGTCTATCACTTATGTCTTTAGTATCACCATAATTTATTATTTTAGGAATACTTTTAAATCCATTTATAATATGAGTTAAAAGAACGTTTTCCTGCTTTTCTATATAATCATATCCAATGGTATTTATAACTGTTAAGGAATTGATTAAGGCCATTATGCCCAAGAAGTTTTGTGTTCCTGCTTCATTTTTTTCTGGTGGAGGAAGATAGATGACTTCATTATCGAGCACTAAATCAACGGTTCCACCACCAAAATAATCGGGATCTACGTCTATAAAATCTTCTTTTAATCCTATTATTACGCCAACTCCAAAGGGAGAATAAATCTTGTGTGATGAAAACACTAAAAAATCTATCTGTTCCTCTTCTGATCTGCCACTAATATCAACTCTTCTATGCGGTACAAGCTGCGCACCATCTATAATTAATTTACAATCATATTTGTGGACTATTTTTGCTATATGGTGAATATCATTTATATAACCAGTTACATTAGAAGCTCCAGTAAGAGATACATATTTAACTCTACCGTAATTTATTTTTAGTTTTTCTTCTAAATCTTCAATATTAAGTCTGCCATTTTCATCCACTTCAATATATTCTACTTTCCCTCTATTTCTCCATGGCAAATCGTTTGAGTGATGCTCCATTCTTGAAGTTAATATTATATCATTTGGTTCTCGTATAAGAGTTTTTGCTAATTTATTTATGCCTTCTGTAGTATTATTAACATAAATAACAACATATTTTTCCTTATCTTTTATATTAAAAAAATTCATCAAAAAGTTTTTAGATTCTTTATATAAATTAGTGGTTATTTCTGCTTTTTGACCAGTACCCCGCCCTATGGATGCATAAGTATTGCTTAAGTGTTCCATATATTCAATACTTGATTTAATAGGTGGAGTAGTAGCAGCATTATCAAAGTTTATTGTATTTATGCAGCGTCCATCCGAAGCACAAACTTTTTCATCTAATCCAATAAACAAATCTTTGATGTTTTTTTTATTTTTTATCTTCATATGCATCTCCTCCAATATATATATTATTCCTAGAATATATTTAGTGTTCCAGTAAGTAGATAAGTGAGATAAGTGAGATAAGTGAGATAAGTGAGAGTGTAAATTTTACATTTGGCTACTCGAACTTAGATAAATTACGAATGTAATTTAGCTTCCTTATTTACATTTGGTTCCTCGAACTTAGTTAATTTGTGAATACAAATTAACTTCCTTAATATAAAGATTTGATGTGAATCACTTACTCAGCGAACGAATGTGAGTCGAGTTTCCTTATTAATTTTTTGATTAATAATTATATTCTTTCCCAATTAAACTTGTACTATATATATTTATATTTATATTGCATGTTATTTTAAGAGTAATAATTAAACGTTAATTAAATTAACATTATCATATTGTAATAGAAAATATGAATATAAGAAAAAATAATAAAATACCTCAAAAGATTTATAATAGATATAAATCTTTTGAGGTACAAATTTATAAAAGAAATAGAATGAATATTAAAAGAGAAAGAATTTTAAATTGTTATCATAGCTAAAATTTTCTTGAATAAAATTGGCTTAATGCTTTCTATATCTGTAGGTTCTTTTAAAATTATAGTTGTAAAGCAAACACTTCCAACAAGTTCAATAATCATAAATAAAGTCATTTCAGCTTCTTCTTTTTTCATTCCTTCATTAGTTAAATTTTTTATAAAAATATCTAAAACTCTTTTAAAATCATCATATTCTGCTGGGGTCATTATAGCTTTTCGATATAAGCCCCAAGATATATTTTTATTTATTAGTTTTAGCAGTGATACATTGTGATTTAAATAGTTAATTATGTAATCTATAAAAAATAGTGTCCTTTCTCTAAAGTCCTCACTTCCTAAACTATTTGTTTTAGATAAAGCTTCTTTTATTATTTCATTACTCTTTTGAAGAATTAATTTATTTAAAATATCATATTTATCGCTAAAATATAAATAAAAAGTGCCTTTGGCAACACCAGCATTTTTTGAAATATCGTCAATTGAAGTTTTTTCTATTCCATTTTCAAGAAATAAATCAAATGCTGATGAAAACAACTCTTTTTCTTTTAGTTGTTTTTTCTTTTTAGCAAAACTAATTTTATCATTATTTAAAGTCATTTTGTTCCACCCCTTAATACTCTAATTTTATTATAAAACAAATTAAATAATAATCCAAATGTTATGTTGTTAAGTAAAGCAGACTTATAGATTTTTTAGTATAATAAAAAATCTATATTTTATGTGAATTTACTTATAAACTAATGTAGTGAAATATTCTTATATATCTGTTGGCTTAAATTGCTATAAGCCATATAAAATAGTATAATTAGTTAAGAAAATCTGGTTTAATTATGCTTATTATATGTATTTTAAGTAAAAAAATATAAACTTTGAATATTTATTATAAGTAATTTTTAAACATGTCATTGATTTTCAGTCAAACTACTGGAGGATAAAAAAATGATTGTTTTAAGTTGTAAAAATATATGTAAAAGTTATGGAATAGATACTATTTTAAAGGATATAACATTTTCAATTAATGAAGGTGATAAAGTTGGAATAATAGGCTCAAACGGAGAAGGAAAAACTACTTTATTTAAGATACTTTCAAAAGAACTTACTCAAGATGATGGAGAAGTTTTTATAGATAGAAATAAGTCTTTAGGATACCTTGCTCAGCATTTAGCTTTAGATTCAAGTAACACAATTTATGATGAAATGTTACTTGTATTTGAAGATATTATAAATTTGGAAAAGAAGATTTTGGATTTAGAAGTTAAAATGAACGAACCTTATGATGAAAATAATGCGGCTTATCATGAAAAGATTATAAAAGACTATGGAACAGCTCAAGATCTTTATCAAAATAGAGGCGGATATACTTATAAAGGAGAAATATCTCGTGTAATTAAAGGGCTTGGATTTGTGGAAGAAGATTTTAATAAATTAATTTCCACTTTAAGTGGAGGGCAAAAAACTAGAGTTGCTCTTTGTAAGCTCTTGCTTTTAAACCCAGATATATTATTACTTGATGAGCCTACTAACCATTTGGATTTAGATGCCATAGAGTGGCTTGAAGAATATTTAAAAACTTATAAAGGTACTGTAATAGTAATTTCCCATGATAGATTTTTCTTGGATTCTGTAACAACAGCTACATTTCAAGTTATAAATGGGCATGTTAATTGTTATAATGCACCTTATACTAAAGCTTTGGAATTAATGAAAAAGGATCAAGAATCTAAATTAAAAGCTTATAATATTCAACAAGCAGAGATAAAAAGGCAAGAAGCAATAATAGAAAAATTTAGATCTTTTAATAGGGAGAAAAGTATTAAACGTGCTGAAAGTAGAGAAAAAGCACTTGATAAAATGGAAATTATAGAAGCACCAGATAAAGAAAAAGGAGCGTCTAAAATTAAATTTGAAGCATCAGTTAAAAGTGGATATGATGTACTTCATATTGAAAATCTGGCTAAAAGCTATGGTGATAAAAAGCTATTTCATGATTTATCATTTGATTTAAAAAGAGGAGAAAAAATAGCCTTAATAGGTGAAAATGGTCGTGGAAAAACAACACTTTTCAATATAATAATGGATAAAATTAAAAGTGATTCTGGTGTAAAAGTATTAGGTGTAAATGTTAATGTTGGTTATTATGATCAAGAACAATCAAATCTTAATCAAGATAAAACAATATTAGATGAAGTCTGGGATGATTTTCCCGAATTTACTACAAGTGAAGTAAGAGGATACCTTGGCTCATTCCTATTTAGAGGTGATGATGTTTTTAAAGAAATAAACAAGTTAAGTGGTGGAGAAAAATGTAGGGTGAACCTTTTGAAATTAATGTTATCAAAATCAAATTTACTTCTTTTAGATGAACCTACAAATCATTTAGATATTCCATCTAGAGAAGCACTTGAAGAATCAATATTAAGTTATGATGGTACATTAATTGTAATTTCCCATGATAGATATTTCTTAAATAAAGTAATTAATAGAATATTAGAATTACAAGAAGATGGGGCATCTGAATATCTTGGAAATTATACATATTATACTGAAAAGAAAAAAAATCCTCAAAGATTTGAAGCTTATGAAGGTTTAGCTACAGGAAAAACTAAAACTCAGTTAAATGAAGAAAAGAAAAAGAAAAAAGCCTTAGATAAAGAAGCTAAAGCAAAACAAAATGAAATTAAGGATATAGAAAATAAAATAAGTACAAGTGAAGAAACACTTGCAAAATTGCAAGAGGAACTTTGCAAAGAGAAGATTTATTCAAATCCAATTGAAAGTGAAAGAGTAAATAGAGAAATAAAAGCTATTGAAGAAGCTATAGAAAAGCTTTATGAAGAATGGGAAGAAGTTTCAGAGTAATATTAAAATATATAATTAAAGTAAAATATGTGTGATGAAATTGAAAGGTAGAGTAAAAGGCATATAATATTTTTACTCTACCTTTTTTTGTTATTTTTCAGTTATATCTTGAGAGTTCTCATAATATTTTTTAGTTGTTCTAATGGTTCATCTTTTGCTGGATACCAATCTTTATTTATAAGCATATCAGATAGTTCAATTAGAATATATATTTTATAAAATATTAAGAATTATTAGTAAAATTATTAAGGTATTTGAGCTAAAATGAATTTATAACAAAATTTAAATATAATAAATTTAATAGAGGAGATGGCATTTTTGGAAAGAGGAACCATTTTAATTGTTGATGATGAAAAGGAAATAAGGGATTTAGTTGATATATATCTTAAAAGTGATGGTTATAATACTATAAAAGCTTGCGATGGATTAGAGGCTATTAATATTCTTGAAAAAAATGAAGTAGATTTAATAATTCTAGATGTTATGATGCCAAATTTAAATGGAATAGAAACTTGTTTGAAAATAAGAGAAATGAGAGAAATGCCTATAATAATGTTATCTGCTAAAAGTGAAGATATTGATAAAATATTAGGGCTTAATATGGGAGCTGACGATTATTTAACAAAGCCATTTAATCCATTAGAACTTATTGCAAGGGTAAAATCTCAGCTTAGAAGATTTTATAAGTTTAGTAAAAAGGTAGATATATCAGAAGATGATAATAATGTAATACACATAGAAGATTTAATTATAAATTTAGAAACTCATGAGGTTACTTTAGGAGAGAGTTTGCTTAAACTAACGCCTACTGAATTTGATATCTTAGCATTGCTTGCACAAAGTCGTGGAAAAGTATTTTCTATAGAAAATATCTATGAAAGTGTTTGGAATCAAGAATTTATGACTTCTGATAACACTGTTATGGTACACATAAGAAAAATAAGAGAAAAGATAGAGGAAGATCCAAGAAATCCTAGATTTATAAAAACAGTTTGGGGGGTAGGATACAAAATTGAAAAATAGCAAGGAAAGAAATAATATAAATTTTAGAAGTAGAGCTAGTGCTCCCATACTGCAGTATATTGAAGATTTGGTTAGTTATATAAAAGAAAAGATTGAAAAGAGCATTAGATTTGAACTTATGATGGTTATTGGAATATGCTTTTTAATATCATTTATCTTTTATAGTTTTACTAATAATATTTTAAAACGCGAGTATACAGAATCAAAGATAACTTATGATTATGATTCAATTGAAAGATCAGCTAGTGATTTGGCAAATCAAATTGAAGCAGAAGAAAATTTAACTTTAAAGGATAATGAAAAAATTGATAAAATCTTATCTAATGTATCAAGTGGAGATAAGAGTTATATAACTGATTTAGATGGAAAAGTATTATATAAAACTGCAAATGTAGTTGAAGAAAATATTGATATTTATAGTGCAGTAAAAAGTGCTATGACAAATGTAAAATATGAAAAGGTTGGGGCGGCTAAAGAAAAAAATTATATAATGCCACTAAAAGTAGGAAGTGAAAGAATTTATTTGATATATTCAAAAATTCCAGAAGCAAATATAACATATACTACTATTAATAAAGATTATTCTTCATTAGCATTAATTCTTACAGTTATAGTTTTTATAGTTTCATTTGTTGTTATTACAAATAATAAAATGAAGTACTTAGATGAGATTGCAACAGGTCTTAAAATAATAGCAAGTGGAAATCTTAATTATAGAATACAAGAAAAAGGTACAGATGAAATTAGAAATATAGCATACAATATCAATTATATGGCTAAAGAAATAGGTCAAAAAATTAATGCTGAAAGAGATGCAGAAAAGACAAAAACAGATTTAATAACTAATGTGTCTCATGACTTAAGAACTCCATTAACTTCTGTTATGGGATATTTAGGACTTGTAATTCAACACAGGTATAAAGATGAAGATGAAATGAAAGAATATCTAAATATAGCCTTTAGCAAAGCAGAAAGATTAAAATTATTAATTGAAGATTTATTCGAATATACTAAATTAAATAATAACGGTATAACGTTAACAAAGACTAAGGTTAACTTAGCGGAATTTTTATCTCAATTAATAGAGGAATTAACACCAATGCTTGATGAAAATAAATTAACTATATATAAAAAATTTGAGTCGGAAAAAATATCAGTTGCAATAGATACATTAAAAATGCTTAGAGTATTTGAGAATCTAATAACAAATGCAATAAAATATTCATATAAGCCAGGAGAAATATTAATAGGGTTGTATGAAAAAGATAATACTGCAATTGTAGTATTTAGAAATAAAGGAGATCATCTATCAAAAGAAAAAGCAGAAAAATTATTTGATAGATTTTATAGATTGGATGAATCAAGGAATACCAATACAGGAGGATCAGGGCTTGGTCTTGCAATTTCAAAAAATATAGTGGAATTACATGAAGGTAAGATATGGGCTGAATCAATAGGAGATAATATAAGTTTTTATGTGCAATTAAACCTATAATTAATTTATTAATTATAGGTACTTTTTTTAATATAAATTAATATTTATATTAGAGAAGTATTTTTTATTTTGGAGGAATTATGCAAGATAGAAACCCTAATAGTCGTTTTGGAGTAGACATAAATGAATATACTCAAAGTGTACAATTTGATATATTAGCAACTAAAATTGACTTTTTATATTTGAGAGCTTCAGGATCAGCAACAGGAAGATTTAGAGTGGATAGGAAATTTTTAGAGTTTGCAGCAGCTAGTAGAAATTACGGAATTCCAGTTGGAGCATATCATTTTGGATTACCATCCTATGATTTAACAGATGCTGATAGACAATGTGATGATTTTATAAATATACTGCAAGATGGTTTTGGAGATAAGGATTATGGAGATTTATTTCCTGTTTTAGATATAGAAGCACCAGGAGATAAGTCAATATCAACAAAAACATTAATTGATTGGATTGATAGATTTAGAAAAAGATTTGAAAGAAAAACTAGAAGAAGACTTATGCTTTATACAGGAATAAATTTTATAGAACTCTATGATAATTTTTATATTCCAGGACGTGGTTATCCATTAAAAAATATGCCGTTATGGATTGCTATGTATCTAAAAATTCCTCAAAATCCAAGAATACCACCCAACGCTGGTGGATGGACTCGGTGGAAAATTTGGCAGTATAGTGAAGATGAAATAGTGTTAGGAGTTGGAAATCCTGTTGATGCTAACTGGGGACCAAATAATTTAGATTTATTAACCCAGCCTGATGTTGTTATAGGATTACAAGCACGATTTGAAAATGGGAACATATCTGTAACTTGGAATAAGAATGGAGATATAGATTTGCTTGGATATAACATCTTTGTAAATAATGAATGGGTAGGTACAGTTGATGAAAATGCTACAAGTTATTTAATATCTAGAAATAAGATAAAAACTAAAAAGAATGTACCTATAGAAGTATCAATTGAAGCTTTTGATTATGATGGAGAAACCTCAAAAGCCCGTGCAAAAGTAAGACTATAAAACAAAAATAAAATCATATTCTAACTTTATGTGTAATAATATTACTATCATATAATAGTTGGAATATGATATAATAAAAATATTGATGACAATTTAGGAATAATGTAAATTGTCATCAATATCGTGTCTAAAAGGAATAATAACATATAAAATACAAATTTCCTGAAAGGAGAAGAGCGGGTGGAAAAAAGTACTGGAAAAAGAACGCAAGCGGCTAAAAGAGCTGCTAATAAACGAAAGAAGATTACGCTGTCAATATCAGCATTGGTAATAATAAGCATTATTTCAATGGCTGTATATTCAGTATCAATAAAAGGTATAACTAAAGAATGGGATAATAAAATATATCCAGGCGTAACTGTGCAAGACGTAAATCTTGGTGGTATGACTAAGGAAGAAGCAAAAAATAAACTTACTGAAATATTTAATGATGCAATAGAAAAGAAAAAAATGCCAATATCAATAGGAGACAAGCAATATGAACTTATTTATTCTGATATAATACCTAAATATGATATAGATGGAACCGTTGAAAAAGCTTATAGCTTTGGAAGAGATGACGGAATTTTAGAAAAGTATATGATAATAAAAAATGGTGATAATAAAAAAAATGAAATCACATTAGATTTTTCTTATAATGAAGAAAAATTAAAAGAATATGAAGCAAAGTTGCAAAAAGAGGTTACTCAAACTTCTAAGGATGCTTCAATTAATATAGAAGGTAACAATATTGCGGTTAAGTCAGGGACAGAAGGAAAAACAGTAAATTTAGACACGTTAGATCAAAAGCTAAAAGAAAATATAAATGGTGAAATTAATTCTGAAAATAAAGTGACAGTAGATGTAGAAACAACAAAACCAAGAGTAACAAAGGATGATTTATCAAAAATAAAAGGAATAATGGGTACTTTTACATCAAATTATTCTACATCTGCACCAGGAAGATCCAAAAACATAGAAATAGCAACATCTGCAATAAATGGGACTGTAGTTATGCCAGGAGAAACTTTTAGTTTTAACGATGTTGTAGGTCCTAGAACTGTAGAAAGAGGTTATCAAGAAGCAGGCACATATGTAGGTAATAAAGTAGAACCAGGTATTGGTGGTGGAATATGTCAAGTATCTACTACCCTTTATAGAGCTGCAATGAAAGCTAATTTAAGGTCTGTTGAAAGAACAAATCATTCTATGGTAGTAGGTTATGCACAACCAGGTCTTGATGCGACAGTTTCTTATGGATATTTGGATTATAAGTTTAAAAATACTTATGATTTCCCACTTTATATTAAGGGAACAACTGTAGGAAAGGTTGTAACATATACAGTTTATGGAGATCCAAGTGCATTAAATGGAAAAACATATGATATGGCGAATGAAGTTCTTGAAACTATACCTCCAGAAAGAAAGATTGTACCTGATAATACTTTACCAGAAGGAAAAGAAGAAAAAGATGGCGTAGGTATGACGGGGTATAAGGCAAGATCATATCAAATTACTTATGAAAATGGTACTGAAGTAAAGAGGGATATTATAGCAACAGATAGTTATGCAAGTGTTGGAATTATAGTTAGAAAGGGTACGCAATTAACAACAGCGCCGCCAGCAACTATACCAGCACCACCGGCTATAACATCACCAACTACTACAGCTAAAACACCAACTACATCACCTCCGGTAACACAACCAACAGCGCCATAATAAAAAATATAAGGATTAATAAATTGAATAATTAAAGTAATAATAAAGCATATTTTTTTTAACTGATTAAGTTAAAGAAAATATGCTTTGAATTTAAAAAAGATTAAGAAAATATTAAATTTAATTAATAAATAACATAATAGTTATAAGTTTATAATGAGAATTTTGTATAAGACTCAAAAATCAATATTTTTGACTTGTTATGAACCATATAGTATAATTTTAAAATGTAAGTAGACGATTTTTTATCAAAAATAGAAGAAGGTGGAGTTTTGAATTTAAACATAGTATTATACAATCCTGAAATACCACAAAACACTGGTAATATTGCAAGAACTTGTGTTCTTACAGATAGTAAATTGCATTTAATAAAGCCATTAGGATTTGATATAAATGAAAAGCAAGTCAGAAGAGCTGGTTTAGATTATTGGAAAGATTTAGATTTGGAGATACATGAAAGCTATGAAGATTTCATGAAAAAATATGCACATAAAAAAATCTATTTAGCAACTACCCATGGGGGAACTCATTTTGATGAAATTTCCTTTGAAGAAGGAGATTTTATAATGTTTGGAAGAGAATCAAGCGGAGTTCCAGAGGAAGTTCATAACAGTCACGCTGGACTTAGAGTTCCTATGGTTAAATCAAGTACTAGGAGTTTGAATTTATCAAATACAGTAGCTATAATAGCTTATGAAGCATTGAGGCAAATAGGATTTCCTAATATGAAATAAATGAAGAGGAATGAAGATATATATGGAAAAGATAAAAATCATAACTGATAGTACGGCTGATTTATCAAAAGAAATATATGATAAGTATGATATAGAAGTTTTACCATTATTAATAAATTTTGGTGAAGATAGTTATTTAGATGGAGTTGAAATAAATCCAGACAAAGTATTTGAAAGAATAGAAAAGGAAAATATACTTCCAACTACAGCGCAAGTGATTCCTAATAGATTTATTGAATCATATAAGAAATATCTAAACGAAGGGTATACAATTATATCAATTCATATGTCTTCTGCAATGAGTGGAACGTATCAATCAGCATGTATAGCAAAGGAAGCGTTAGAAACTGAGGATATAGTTGTTATTGATTCTCAAAATGTTACTGCAGCACTTGGTATGTTAGTTTTAAAAACTGCTAAACTTAGAGAAAAAGGATATGACATTTTAAAAATGGAACAAGAACTAAACAGGATTAGAGAAAAAATAAGTGTTTCAATTTATTTCGATTCTTTAGAGTATCTTGTTAGAGGTGGGAGAATTTCTAAGACAGCTGGTATAGTTGGCAGTATGCTTGGAATAAAGTTGATACTAGAAATAAAAGATGGACTTATGGCTGTAAAAGATAAAATTAGAGGAAATAAGAAATCAATAAAAAAAATTATTAGTGATTTAGAAAGTGTAACATTAGATGAGGATGTACCAGTTATATTAATTGATGTAAATAATATTGAAATTAAGGATGCACTTAAAGAATATATGGAAACTAATAATGTTAATTTTGTTGAATGTCCAGTTGGATCTAGTGTATGCATACATTCAGGTCCTGGATGCTGCGGATTAGTATTTTTAACTAAATAAATTTATTTGGTACTTGCAAAATAAGAACGTTAAACTAGATTCATAGTAGTTTATTTTTAGAAAAACTTAAATTGGAATAATAATAAATAATAAATAATGAATAATGAAGACATGCTTTAATATTTTTTAATTGAAAGTATAGTATTAAAGCATGTTTTAGTATATATATTAAAATATGGTGCTAACAAAAAATGATATATGGTTTTAATAAACTATGAATAGAAAGCAACTTAAATACTAAAAATTTTAATAAAATATCTGGAGGTATTATGTGGTGGACTTGCAATAATTGTATAATACAGAGTATACTAATAGAAAGATTTACTTATTAGTGCAATAATGATGAATACGTTTAACTAGCCATGGAGTACAAAAGTATAAGGAGGAGAGTTATGAATTTAGATTATAGCATGAAGATGACTCAAGAACAAAGGCTTATATTAACTCAAAATATGCAGCAGTCTATAAAGCTTTTGCAAATGTCGCTTCATGATTTGAGGGAATATATTGATAATGAATATTCAGAAAATCCAGTTTTGGAATTAAATGAAGAAATAACTTCAAATGAGGAAATAACTTCATATGAAGATTCACATAATAATGGAGAACTGAATACAGAAGATAAATATGATTATAAAAAAATAATTGAAGAGTTATATTCTGATAATTATAAAGAAAAATCAGAAGGAAGCTATTCTAACGAAGAATCTATTTCACCATTAAATTTTATTGAGAAGAAGGTATCATTGAAAGATTATCTGCAAGAACAATTAGTTGAAGTAAATGTAGATCAATATACCTTAAGCATATGCAAATATATAGTTGAATCATTAGATCATAGAGGGTATTTAGAAATTCCAACAGAAGAATTGGCAGAAGAATTAAATATATCTGAAGAAGCAGTTGAAAAAGCTTTAAAAATAGTTCAAACATTAGAGCCTTATGGTATAGGAGCTAGAAGTATTCAAGAATGCTTAATAATACAAAGTATAAAATTAAACATTTTAGATAATATAATAGAAAGGATAATCTTAAATCATTTAGAAACTATTGCAGAAAATAAATATGAAGTAGTTGGCAAAGACCTTCGAATATCTCCAAGAGAAGCTCAAAGATATGGAGATTTAATAAAGAAATTAGAGCCAAAGCCTTCAAGAGGATTTTATACAGGGGAAGAAGTTAATTATATAATTCCAGATGCTGAAATAAAAAATATAAATGGTGAATTTTTTATACTGATGAATGAAAGTGTTTTGCCTAGACTTATGATAAATAAAACTTATAAAGATGTTTTAGAGAACAATGGAGATTCAGAAACAAATGCTTATGTTAAAGATAAAATTAATCAAGCAATGTTTTTAATTAAATCAATAGAACAAAGAAAAAATACGTTACATAAAGTTTTAGAATGTTTAGTTGATAAACAAAAAGATTTTTTTAAGTTGGGTAAACAGAATATAAAACCATTAACATTAAAAGAAGTTGCAGAAATTATTAAAGTTCATGAATCTACTGTAAGCAGAGCAGTTAAGGATAAGTATGTATTAACAAGTTACGGAACTATAAAAATTAAAGATTTGTTTGCAAGTGGATTATCTTCAAATGATGATGATATGGCAACAATAAAAATAAAAAATGAAATAAAGAAAATAATTAATGATGAGAATAAAGGAAAACCTCTTTCAGATAAATTAATAAGTGATATTTTATCAGAAAAAAATATGAATATTTCGCGAAGAACAGTTGCAAAATATAGGGAAGAACTAGGAATTAAATCTTCTTCTATGAGAAAAAGGTTATAAATAATTTAGTTTAGATAAGTTTGATAGTGTACAGTATAAAATTAATGAATATCAAAAAAATTGCTAAGTTCTTATAAAAATAGAGAAATCAAAGCAGAAATTTTGATTTAATCTGTACATTATCAACCTTAAATTCCTAAAATTTGAATTATAAGTCACTGTATAAAATTACAAAAAAGTCTGCTAATAATTAATTTTACTAGGTTTTTTTTGTTTTTTTTGAAATAATATAAAAAAATTTTCACTAAAGACTTTAAAAATTTAAAAAGGTGTTCTATAATAATAGATGTGGGACATAATAAAAAGATATGGGACACTTAGTGACCAAAGGAGTGCTTAAGTTGCAGGAAATATTAGAATTGCAAAAAAAAATAGTTCCTGAGCTTGTAAATACGTTAGAGAAAAGATATAACGTACTCAGAACAATCTGTCATAATCAACCTATAGGAAGAAGACTCCTTGCAGAAATGCTAACTGTTGGTGAAAGAACAGTTAGGACAGAAATAGGTTTTTTAAAAGATCAAGGATTGATTGAGATAAATGCTTCTGGAATGACAGTTACAAGTGAAGGAATAGAAATTATATATAAATTAAATGATTTTATTCATGAAATAAAAGGTCTTTCAGAAGTTGAAAAGAAAATAGAAACTCTTCTTAATTTGAAAAAAGTAATCGTAGTCCCAGGCGACATTGAAGAGAATCCTTTAGTATTAAAGGATTTAGGAAAAGCTTGTGCTAATTATGTAAAAGATGTTTTAGAAGATAATTCTATTATAGCTTTAACAGGTGGAAGCACATTAAAAGAAGTTGTAGAGGCTTTCCCTAAAATAACAAGCTTATCAAAGATTCAAGTAGTACCAGCAAGAGGTGGAATGGGTAAGAAGGTTGAGACACAAGCAAATACTCTAGCAGCTACCCTAGCACAAAAATTAAATGGTACATACAAAATGCTTCATATTTCTGAAAACTTAAGTTTAGATATTATAGATACCTTGCTTAAGGAAGAGGCTGTTAGGGCAGTAATAGATACTATACACAAAGCAGATATATTAATTTATGGTATAGGAAATGCTGTTCAGATGGCAAAGAAAAGAGGCGTTCCACAGCTAGAAATAGACAATTTAATTAGTCAAGGCGCTGTTGGAGAAGCATTTGGATGTTATTTTAACAAAGACTCAGAAATAATTTCAGAAACTACTGCTGTTGGAATTAAAATTAATGAGGCAAGAAAAATAAAAACACATATTGCAGTAGCAGGTGGGCAAAATAAAGTTGAGTCTATAATATCAACTGAATTTAATGACATAAATGGAGTATTAGTTACAGATGAGGCAACTGCCTATGGAATACTAAAAAGACTAGATAAATAAATTCAGTTATTAAAGTAGTTTGTAAAATTTATTTTTATAAAAAAAAGAAAAACATTATTAGGAGGTAATTGTAATGGTAAACGTAGCAATTAATGGTTTTGGAAGAATAGGTAGATTGGCTTTAAGATTAATGATCAACAACCCTGAATTTAATGTGGTTGCAATCAATGACTTAACAGATGCTAAAATGTTAGCTCACTTATTCAAATATGATTCAGCTCAAGGAAGATTCGATGGAGAAATCGAAGTTAAAGAAGGAGCTTTCGTAGTAAACGGAAAGGAAATCAAAGTTACTGCTGATTCTAACCCAGCAAACTTACCTTGGGGAGCATTAAACGTAGATATCGTTTTAGAATGTACTGGATTCTTTGCAACAAAAGATAAGGCGTCAGCTCATATCGCAGCAGGTGCTAAGAAAGTTGTTATTTCAGCTCCAGCTGGAAACGACCTTCCAACAGTAGTATTTAATGTAAATCATGATATATTAAAAGCAGAAGATACAGTTATTTCAGGTGCTTCATGTACTACTAACTGTTTAGCTCCATTTGCTAAAGTATTAAGTGATCAATTTGGATTAACAAAAGGTTTCATGACTACAATCCATTCTTACACTAACGATCAAAACACTTTAGATGCTCCACACAGAAATGGTGATTTAAGAAGAGCTAGAGCTGCTGCAGCTTCAATCATCCCTAACTCAACTGGTGCGGCTAAAGCAATCGGATTAGTTATTCCAGAATTAGCTGGAAAATTAGATGGAGGAGCTCAAAGAGTTCCAACAATCACTGGTTCATTAACTGAATTAGTTTGTACTTTAGATAAGAAAGTAACTGCAGAAGAAATTAACGCTGCTATGGCTGCTGCTGCAACTGAATCTTTTGGATATACTGAAGATCCAATAGTTTCTTGTGATATCATAGGAAGTAGCTTCGGATCATTATTCGATGGTACACAAACTAAGGTTATGGAAGTTAATGGAGAACAATTAGTTAAAGTAGCTTCTTGGTACGATAACGAAATGTCATACACTAACCAATTAATCAGAACTTTAGGATACTTCGCTAACTTAAAGTAATTTGAATTAATAACCTAATTTAAACATAAGTGCGCAAATTTATGTTAAAAAGAATAAGTCTGGTTTTGTAGTATAAGGCTATAAAGCCAGACTATTTTAAAATATTCGAAAAATAAAATTATGAGGTGAATTTTAATGGATTTCAATAAGAAAACAATTGAAGATATCGATGTAAACGGAAAGAAAGTTTTAGTTAGATGTGACTTTAACGTACCATTAAAAGATGGCGTTATAACTGATGAAAATAGATTAGTTGGAGCGCTTCCAACTATAAAATATTTAGTAGAACACAATGCAAAGGTTATCCTTTGCTCACATTTAGGAAAAGATGCTTCAAAATCATTAGCTCCAGTAGCTGTAAGATTAACTGAAATGTTAGGTAAAGAAGTTATTTTTGCTAGAGATGAAGAAGTTGTTGGTGAAAATGCTAAAAAAGCTGTTGCTGATATGAAAGATGGAGACATCGTATTATTAGAAAACACTAGATGCAGAAAAGAAGAAACTAAGAATATTGCAGATTTCTCTAAAGAATTAGCTTCATTAGCTGATGTATTTGTTAATGATGCATTTGGAACAGCTCATAGAGCTCACTGCTCAACAGTTGGAGTAACTGATTATCTTGATACAGCTGTATGTGGATACTTAATCCAAAAGGAATTAAAGTTCTTAGGGAATGCTGTTGAAAGTCCAGTAAGACCATTTGTTGCTATCTTAGGTGGAGCGAAGGTTTCTGATAAGATTGCTGTTATAAACAACCTTTTAGATAAAGTTGACACTATCATTATTGGTGGTGGAATGGCTTATACATTCTTAAAAGCTCAAGGATATGAAATCGGAACTTCATTAGTTGAAGAAGATAGACTTGACTATGCCAAAGAAATGGTTGCTAAAGCTGAAGAAAAAGGTGTTAAATTCTTATTACCAGTAGACCATAGAGTGGCTGCAGAATTTAAAGATGTTGAAGCAGTAGTGACAGAAGATCAAAATATTCCAGCTGGAAGCATGGGATTAGATATTGGACCAAAGACAGACGTTTTATATGCAGATGCTATTAAAGATGCTAAAACTGTAATTTGGAACGGACCAATGGGCGTATTTGAATTTGAAAACTACAATAAGGGAACAATTGCAGTAGCTAAGGCTATGGCAGAAGCAGATGCAACTACTATAATTGGTGGTGGAGATTCAGCTGCTGCTGTTAATATCTTAGGATTTGGAGACAAGATGACTCACATCTCAACAGGTGGTGGAGCGTCACTAGAATTCTTAGAAGGTAAAGTATTACCAGGAATTGAAGCATTAAACAACTAATTTTGAAATAAACAGTATAAGTTTTGGTTCAAGTATATTAATAAGTTAAATGCTTAAATTAAAAAAATGGAAAATAGTAATTACTAAAAATAATAATTTCTTAAAGATTGAAGAAGCTTTCGGCCAAAAGCTTCTTCTTAAAATTTTAATTATGAGGTGGATATAATGAGAAAAGCAATTATTGCTGGAAACTGGAAAATGAACAAAACTGTTGATGAAGCAGTTAAAATGGTAGAAGAATTAAAATCATTAGTTAAAGATGCTACATGTGATGTAGTTGTATGTCCTACTTTTGTATGTTTAGATGCTGTTAAAAAAGCTGCATCTGGATCAAACGTAAAAGTTGCGGCACAAAATATGCACTTTGAAGAAAGTGGAGCATTCACAGGAGAAGTTTCTCCAGGAATGTTAGAAGCTATGGGAATTGAATATGTTGTTTTAGGGCACAGTGAAAGAAGAGAATACTTCAATGAAACTGATGAAGCATTAAACAAAAAGGTTAAAAAGGCTTTTGAACACAACATTACCCCAATCCTTTGCTGTGGAGAATCTTTAGAACAAAGAGAAAACGGAACTACTAATACAGTTATTGAAGCTCAAATAAAAGTTGATATAGCTGGATTAACTAATGAACAAGTAGAAAAACTTGTTATTGCTTATGAACCAATTTGGGCAATCGGAACAGGTAAAACTGCTACGGATGAACAAGCTAATGAAACAATTAAAGCAATAAGAGCTATGGTTGCTGAAATGTATGGAGAAGTTGCTGATAAAGTGAGAATTCAATATGGTGGATCAGTTAAACCAAACACAATAAAAGCTCAAATGGAAATGTCTGATATAGATGGAGCATTAGTTGGTGGAGCTAGCTTAGTTGCATCTGATTTTTCTGCAATAGTTAATTATTAATAAATATAAAGACTAAAAGAAAAGATTAAAAACAAAAATCGATTAAATTGAACTGGATTGCTAAAAGCAAACAACTGCTTAGTAATTTAGTTCAATTTTTTTTGTAGACATTAAATTTAATTTATGTTAAATTATTCATAGAGGTTCATAATAGAAAAAAATGGTTAATATTCTTAATAATTATATAAATGTGTTTATAAGTATAAAAAATAACCTAACATTTAGTAGATAATTAAACAGATTTTATCGACAAATTGATTACATAAGATATAAAAGATAGTTAATATATGTTTTATAAACGAACGATATCATTTACTTAGAAGAGGACTGATGTCAATTATGCAACCGATTGCGAAGGGAGATTTTTTATTTTAATATTTGGCTAAATCAAATATTAAAATTGAGTTTATATAGTTAAAAACAAATTATAAATTATAATATGAAAACGCTGCTTTGCTTTGTTCATTGTTGGTTTATTTTCAAAAGGAAATATTTTAAGTTTCAGGTACGCTTAATATATTTTCTAAGTAATGAGACAAATAATGTTCATATAATTTAATAAAATAGAAAAATTTGAAGGGGGAAATTATAATGAAAAAATCTTTTTTGGGAAAACTTAGTCTTTTTATAATGACTATGTTTTTATCTGTAATTATTATGCAAAGTTGTCCAATAAATACTCAAGTAGCTTTTGCTGCTACATCAAATTTAACAATTCACTGTAAAAAGCCTGCAGACTGGAGTAAGGTTAATATTTATTATTACAGTAATAGCACTACTGTACCGAGTTGGCCTGGAACAGTAATGATTTCAGAAGGAAACGATTGGTATACTTATATAATTACTGGACTATCAAGTGCAAACGTTATCTTTAATGATGGTTCAGGAAGTCAAGTACCGGGAGTAGGAAAACCGGGTTTTGCCGTAACTTCTGAGAGTTGGTATAAAGATGGACAAATGTATACACAAAATCCTGAGCAAGTTGTACCTAAATCTATTGCAATAAATTCATCTTCTTCTGTAACAATAGGTGAATCTATTGTATTAACGTCTACTGTAACTTATAGTGATGGATCAGAAAAGCAAGAAGATTTGGAATGGAGTGTCGGTGATTCAACATTAGCATCTTTGTCTACAAATTATGGGAAGAGTGTAAATCTAACTGCACTTAAAAAGGGGGATGTCACAGTTACAGCTTCTAAAGGAACGTTAACAGCTCAAAAGACAATAAATATAAATGATGTTTCAAAAAGTTCTATAAAAGTATATTTTAAATCGCCATGGTCAACTTCTAAAATATATTATTGGTCTACAGTGCCAGCAGTAGCAGCAACTTCCTGGCCAGGTGTAGACATGACTTCAGAAGGTAATGGATGGTATAGCTATATTTTTGATGGAGCAACAGCAACAAATTTAATATTTAATAATGGTTCAGGTTCTAAGACTAGTGATTTAAGTAGAACTTCTGGAAATTGGTATTATAGCAATAATGTATGGAGTGATAAGGATCCAAGAATTGATACTACAGCACCTACTATAACTGCATCACCAGATTCGGAAAAGGTAGGGGAAACAACTTTAGATGTAACATTGACTGTAAAGGATAATGTTGATACTAATCCAAAAATTTATTATACAATTGATGGAACAGACCCCGTAGTAGGGGGGAACTTGTATGAGGATAGTATAAAAATAACTAAAGACACTACAATAAAAGCGATAGCTATTGATAATGCCAATAACAAATCAACAATATATACTTTCAGTTATATTTTAGGACAAGACGTTATACCACCAACAGTTACACCTAATGTGGCATCAGGGCGATATGCAACAGCAAAGGATATTATATTAACCGTAAGTGATAACAAAGATAGTGCACCTAAATTATATTTTACTACTGACGGTACTATTCCTTCTGTAAATGATAACTATTTATATAAGGGACAAGCAATACACGTGGATAAGTTTGCTCACATATATACAATTGCAGCAGATGCAGCAGGAAATACGGCAGAAAATCATTTTATATATAATATTGGAAATACTCCTGATGATGTAGATTTTAGAAAAGAAACTATATACTTTGTAATTACACCAAGATTTTATGATGGTGATCCATCAAACAATGTACACGCTTGGGATGATGCTCAAGCAAAAAATCCAGATACTGATCCAGCTTGGAGAGGAGATTTCTTAGGTCTTACAGAAAAGCTTGATTACATTAAAGCTTTAGGTTTTTCTGCTATTTGGGTAACGCCTCCAGTTAAAAATTCTAGTGGTTATGATTATCATGGATATCATGCTATAAATTTTAATGAAATCGATCCTAGATATAAAACTAAATACGATGCATCTGCAGAAGAAGCCTATCAAAAATTTATTATAGCGGCACATTCTAAAGGATTAAAAGTAATCCAAGATATAGTGTTAAATCATACAAGTAACTTTGGAGAAGAAAATTTATTCCCTTTATTTAATAGAGTTGCACCAACTTCTTTAAATGATACTGCAGCTAGTTCATTAAAAAATCTTCTTTCACCTTTGTTACCTTCAAATTATGATACGTTAACACCAGCACTACAATATTCTGCGAGAATAAATGCAATGAAAGAAGATTCTAATGATACAAACCATATTTATCATCATGAAAAAAGTTTAAGTTGGGAAAGTTATTCAGTCCAAACTGGTCAAATTGCAGGGGATTGTGTTGATTTGAACACTGAGAATCCTACAGTTTCTAAATATTTAGTTGATTCATATAAGAAATATATAAATATGGGTGTAGATTCTTTTAGAATTGATACTGTTAAGCATGTATCTAGATTAACTTTCAATAATGAATTTATACCTCAGCTAAAGGCTGCTGGAGGTGAAAACTTTTACATGTTTGGAGAAGTATGTACTAGAGTAAGAGAAGTATGGAATCATGGTACTCCGGCAATATCAGCTCCTTTCTACACCTGGAAGGAATCAAAGACCTACCCATGGGGAGACAGAGCAACTAACGAAGCTAGTACACTTCAAAATTATAATGATAATAGTAGTACAGTAGATCAACCTACTAGTACAAATGCTATATTAAACGGAAACACATATCATGTACCAGATTATTCAAAAAAATCTGGACTTGATGTAATAGACTTTCCAATGCACTGGAATTTTGCAAATGCGAGAGATGCATTCAGAGTTGCTGTAGATGGAGACTCTACTTATAATGATGCAACTTGGAATGTGACTTATGTGGATTCTCATGATTATGCTCCAGATGGAGCTCCTGAGAATCAACGTTTTTCATTAGGACAGGATGTTTGGGCAGAAAATCTAAGCTTAATATTTACATTTAGAGGAATACCTACTATATTATATGGAAGTGAAATTGAATTCCAAAAAGGTAAATCAATAGATGTAGGTCCTAATGCTCCATTAAGTGAAACAGGTAGAGCATATTTTGGAGATAAAATTCAAGGTAATGTACAAACCACTGATTATGGAGTATATTCAAATGCTACAGGTACGATGGCAGATACTCTTAATTACCCATTAGCACAACATCTTATAAGATTAAATAGAATTAGAAGAGCTGTACTAGCACTTCAAATGGGAGAATATTCAGTACAGAATGTAACTGGAGATGGAATGGCCTTCAAGAGAAGATATACTGATTCAACTAAGGGTATAGACAGTTTTGCACTTGTTACTATATCAGGTAATGCAACTTTCTCTAATATTCCAAATGGAAAATATGTTGATGTGGTTACAGGACAAATTATAAATGTAACTAATGGAAATTTAAATGCTACTTGCAGTGGAAAAGGAAACTTAAGAGTATTTGTACTTGATGAGTCAAATAATTCTGCACCAGGAAAAATTGGCACTGCTACGAAATATCTATATTAATTAGTGAAATGTGAGTGTATTAAAAGTAAAAGGATTTTATTATTATTTTGATATACTCATTTTATTTCTATAGGCAATTGTTTAATAAGCAAAACTTTATAATAAGTTTATTATGAAGTATAAATAATATATTAAATAGTTATTGACAGGAAAAGCTTTCATACACAGATTATAAAGTCGAACTAATAATTAAATTGTTTGTTATTAATTTAACTTTTAGAGTTTATAAGTTGCAATAAATGAAAAAAAATAATATAATTTATATGATTAATAATATGTAAATAAAATAAATTATATTATTTAATATATATGAGTTCTAATAAAATCTAGACATAATTATTGAGTTTAGATATTGGCTTAGACACAGAATAATTAGCATGTATATTATGATTTTAACAAAAGTATTTGGAGGGATGAAAGATGTCAAAAAAACCAGTTATGTTGATGATATTAGATGGTTTTGGAAATGCACCAAAATCAGAAGGAAACGCTGTAAGTTTAGCAAAAAAACCAAATTTAGATAAATTCTCTGAACAATACCCAACTACAGAATTACAAGCAAGTGGATTAGCAGTTGGATTACCAGAAGGACAAATGGGTAATTCAGAAGTTGGACATTTAAATATTGGTTCGGGTAGAATAGTATATCAAGAATTAACAAGAATAACAAAAGCAATATCTGATGGAGATTTTTTTGAAAATGAAGCTCTTAAATTAGCAATGGAAAATGCTAAAAAGAGTGATGCAGCACTTCATTTAATGGGATTATTATCAGATGGTGGAGTTCATTCACATATAGACCATCTAAGAGGTATTTTAGAATTTGCTAAAAAAGAAGGTGTCCAAAATGTTTATGTTCATGCATTTATGGATGGAAGAGATGTACCACCTTCATCAGGTAAAGAATTTATAGAAAAAACTGAAGCAATGATGGCTGAAGTTGGAGTTGGTAAAATTGCGACTGTAAGTGGTAGATACTATGCGATGGATAGAGATAATAGATGGGAAAGAGTTGAACTTGCATATAATGCATTAGTTTTAGGTAAAGGTGAAACTGCAAATAGTGCAGTAGAAGCAATTGAAAAGTCATATCATGATAATAAAACTGATGAATTTGTATTACCAACAGTAATAACTAAGGATGGTAATGCAATTACTAACATTAAAAATGGAGATTCAGTTCTATTCTTTAACTTTAGACCAGATAGAGCTAGAGAAATAACTAGAGCTATTAATGATAAAGAATTTGATGGATTTAAGAGAGAAACTTTAAATCTTACTTTTGTAACAATGACACAATACGATAAGACTTTAGAAGGTGTAAATGTTGCATATACTCCACAAACGTTAACTAATACACTTGGTGAATATGTAAGCAGCAAAGGATTAAATCAATTAAGAATTGCTGAAACTGAAAAATATGCTCATGTTACTTTCTTCTTTAATGGTGGAGTAGAAAAAGAAAATCCAGGCGAAGACAGAAAAGTAATTCCTTCACCAAAGGTTGCAACTTATGATTTAAAACCAGAAATGAGTGCTTATGAAGTAACAGAAGAATTATTAAGCAGATTAGATAGTGATAAATATGACATGATAATATTAAATTTTGCTAATCCAGATATGGTTGGTCATACAGGAATAGTTGAAGCTGCTGTTAAAGCAATAGAAGCAGTTGATGAATGTGTAGGAAATATTGTAAATAAAGTTTTAGAAATGGATGGCTGCGTATTTATTACTGCAGATCACGGTAATGCTGAAACTATGATAGATTTTTCAACAGGAAATCCATTTACAGCTCATACTACTCATCCGGTACCATTTACTTGGGTATCAAATCATACAGAAAACAAAAAATTAAATCCTGGAAAGCTTGCTGATATTGCTCCAACAATGTTAACTCAATTAGGACTTGAAGTTCCTGCTGAGATGACTGGAGAAAATTTAGTAGTAAGTAAATAATATTAGCAAATTTAAAACCTCAAAATAATTTGAAATTATTTTGAGGTTTTTTGCATTTATAATATAACTTTTTATTTAATGGTTAGTGTTAATTTGTATAACTATAAAATAATCAAAAATTAAAACATTGTCGATTTAGTAAATTATAAAACAAAAGTTTAAAATCTAGAAATTTGTCTGAAATATATTGTGAAAATTATTTTTAATTAGATATGTTTAAGCATAATAGGAACATTGAAATACTAAATTAATTTAGTTAATGAAGAATTTACACATGAAATATATTAAATTTGTTTGTAAATAAAGTTTAAATATTGTGATTGGTGGATAAAATTATAATGATATTTTAATAAATAAGATAGTTTGTTTACTGCAGCATAAGTTATGTTAATCAATATAAAATAATATTTGTTTAGCTTTAGGGAATGATTTATACGAAACTGCATAAATTTAATCTAAAATTAATATATTTATAAAAAAGATTTAGGATTGATAGTATGAAGAAGAATTTTGCATATTCTACTGATTTTGATGAAAACACAGAAAGATTGTTTAGAGAAGCTAATTATCTAGGGCAAGGCCATAATGGGATAGTTTATGAATTACCAGATAAAAAGGCAATTAAAATATTTTTAAGAAAAAAAGTATGTAATGATGAAGGAAACATCCTTTCTAAAACAAATGGATCTAAATATTTTCCACGCTTATATAAAAAAGGGAAATTGTATGTAATAAGAGATTTAGTAGAAGGAAATAGGTTAGATAAATATATAAAACATAATGGATTAAGTGAAATGTTAATAACAAATATATTTGATTTATTATTAGAATTTGAAAGACTCAGATTTAAAAGACTTGATGTTAGATGTAAAGATATTTATGTTTTAGATAATGGGAGCCTAATGATAATAGACCCTAAAAAAGCCTATACAAGAAATGTTGATTATCCAAGACATTTAATGAAAGGTTTAAATAAAATCGGAGTATTAGAAAAATTTTTAAAAGGAATAAAAAAAGTAGATTTAAAGAAAGCGGTATCCTGGGAATTAAAATTCAAAAGATATTGTGAAAGCTCCAATTCATATATTTTAGAATGAACAATAAAATTTATACAAAGGATTAAAAAATTAACTCCTAATTAAATTATTTTATTGGAAATTAAATGAAATTAATATTTTAAAAATAGCTTCTTAATTTAATATACATAAATAAGAAGTTATTTTATTTTTCAAAAAGATTATCTAATATGTTGCAAAATAATCTACAATAAAATGTATAAAAGTAATTTAAATTTACTAAAGAATTAAAATTACCCAATATATAATAAACTTGTATATTTCAACTGAATAATTAATCTGAAAATTAAAAATATTGAATATTTTTTGCCTATTTACTAATAATATTAAGGTAAGTGAAAAAAAGCTTTCCAATTAGAAAAATATGTATTATAATTATATTGATAATAATTCTCAATAAAGTACATTAGGAGGTAATATTAAATGAAAGATTATTTAGAAATCGTAGATGTGTTAGCAAGACAAATTTTAGATTCAAGATGTTTTCCTACAGTAGAGGTGGAAGTTTATTTAGAAGATGGAACAGTTGGAAGAGCAGCAGTACCATCAGGTGCTTCAACTGGAATGTATGAAGCTGTAGAGCTAAGAGATGGAGATAAAGATAAATTTTTAGGTAAAGGTGTTTTAAATGCAGTAAAGAATGTTAATGATACTATAGCAGAGGAATTAATAGGAACTAATGTATTTGATCAAACTTATATAGATAAAATGCTTATTCAATTAGATGGAACTAAGAATAAAGAAAAATTAGGAGCTAATGCTATTTTAGGTGTGTCATTAGCTGTTGCAAATGCAGCTGCAAATGCATTGAATATGCCTTTATATAGATATATAGGTGGAATAAATGCAAAAGTATTACCAGTTCCTATGATGAATATTATAAATGGAGGATCACATGCTGATAACTCTGTAGATTTACAAGAGTTTATGATTATGCCAGCAGGAGCCCCAACTTTTAGTGAAGCTTTAAGAATGTGTGCTGAAGTATATCATACATTAAAGAAAATTTTAAATGATAAAGGATATTCAACTGGTATTGGTGATGAGGGTGGATTTGCACCAAACTTAAAATCAAATTCAGAAGCACTTGATGTTATAATTGAAGCAATAGGAAAAGCTGGTTATAAAGCAGGAGAAGAAATATTTATTGCAATTGATGCTGCATCATCAGAATATTATAAAGATGGTAAATATGTGTTAGAACATGAAGGAAGAACACTAACATCAGCAGAAATGGTTGATTTCTTTGAAGAGTGGGTTAATAAATATCCAATTATCTCAATTGAAGATGGTATGGCAGAAGAAGATTGGGAAGGCTGGAAGTTGATAACTGAAAGATTAGGAAAGAGAGTTCAATTAGTTGGTGATGATTTATTTGTTACTAATACTGAAAGACTTGAAAAAGGTATTGAACTTGGTGTAGGTAATTCTATTCTTATTAAGTTAAATCAAATAGGTACATTAACAGAAACTTTAAATGCTATAGAAATGGCTAATAGAGCAGGATATACAGCAGTTGTTTCTCATAGATCAGGAGAAACAGAAGATACAACAATAGCAGATTTAGTTGTAGCTGTAAATGCAGGGCAAATAAAGACTGGTGCACCAGCTAGATCAGAAAGAGTTGCAAAGTATAATCAATTATTAAGAATAGAAGAACAATTAGAAGATGTAGCTGAATATAGAGGAAAGAAAGCATTCTTCAATATAAAGTAATTCTAAATATGTAACATAATTTTAGTTACATATTTAAAAAATTCTAAAAAATTAAAGTTATAGGGAAATTTCCCTATAACTTTTTTAAAAAATTTGATATAATATAAATAAGCTTAGATGCAATTTTTATAATAGATAAAGTTGTAATAAATCAATAAATGTGATATTATTTAAATTATATGTTATTGATTATTATAGGAGGTGTTACCTATGCAAAATATATTATTAGTCTTAGAGGCGTTATTGGGAATAGGCGTAATTGTAACAATTTACATGCAACCTAGTAAATCTGATGCCTTAAGTGGTTTAATACAAGGAAGTACAAATGATACATTCTTTTCAAAAAACAAATCAAGAACTAAAGAAGCTGTTCTTGTAAGACTAACAGTTATGTTTATGGCACTTTTTGCAATAAATACAATTGTGTTAAATTTAATGAAATAATAAATCTGAGCTACTTTATTTGAGTAGCCTTTTTTATACAATAATATTAGCACTTATAATGTTAAGTATTATAGACATAGATTATGAGAAATTTTATGCATAATAAGTAAACGGTTTCTCGAAAGTGTAATGCAATTAAAGAATTTTATGCTATTTTAATGAATATATATAGTAAAGCTTTTTAGAGAAACTTTCATTCAAACTTAAGTGGGTTAAATTAATATGATGCAAAGGTAATTGATTTATATAATGTTATGTGATTTTAAATTTAAGTAATAGACAGTTTAGAACAAAGATACATAAGATAAAATGATACATTAGTTTTAATGATGAGCCTAATCTTTTATACTAAAACCTATAAATTTTAAGAGGGGTGAGGGTATGAATTTATTATATGTTACAATTCTAACTGGTATTATTGCTATTTGTGTGGTTGCTTTTCTGATCAAGGATATTTTAAAAAAGGATGCTGGTAATGAGAGAATGAAAGAAATCTCTGGTTATATTGAAGAAGGTGCAATGGCATTCTTAAAAAAAGAATATTCATATTTAAGTGTATTTATAGTTGTCGTAGCGTTGACTATAATGATATTTTTAAATATTAAGACAGCAATAGCATTTGTAGTAGGAGCATTATTTTCGATTTTAGCTGGTTATATTGGTATGAGGATAGCAGTTAAGGCAAATGTAAGAACAGCAGAAGCTGCAAAACATGGTATGAAAGACGCATTATCAGTTGCTTTTTCAGGTGGTACAGTAATGGGTTTATGTGTAGTAGGATTAGGGGTAATTGGACTTGGAGTTTTTTCAATTATATATGATTTAAATGCAGAATACATTACAGGTTTTGGACTAGGAGCCTCTTCAATTGCATTATTTGCAAGAGTTGGTGGTGGAATTTATACTAAAGCTGCTGATGTAGGTGCAGATTTAGTTGGTAAGGTTGAAGCTGGAATACCAGAAGATGATCCAAGAAATCCAGCAGTTATAGCAGATAATGTTGGAGATAATGTTGGAGACGTTGCAGGTATGGGGGCGGATTTATTTGAATCTTATGTAGGTTCAATAATTTCAGCAATTACACTTGGAGCAGTACTTGCTAAAACATTTGGGAATGAAATTGTAATATTTCCAATAGCATTATCAGCACTAGGAATAATAGCATCATTAATAGGAATAGTATATGTAAGAGCTTATAAAGGAGACAACCCTCAAAAAGCTTTAAATGGAGGAAGTGCAATTTCAGGAGCAATAGTGCTTATTGCAGGTTTTATACTTTGTAAGATGATACTTGGAGAAATAAAAATATTTTATCCAGTAATAGCAGGTCTAGTTGTAGGTTTATTAATTGGTAAGATTACAGAATTCTATACCTCAGCAGAATATAAATCAGTTCAGTTAATTTCCAATGAATCTAAGACAGGACCAGCAACTAACATAATAGCAGGATTGTCAGTAGGTATGAAATCTACTGTTGCACCTATTCTATTAATAGCAGTTGGAATACTAGTATCATATTTTGCAATAGGAGGAGCAAAGGATAATAATCTTGGATTATATGGTATAGCACTTGCAGCAGTAGGAATGCTTTCAACAACAGCAATAACAGTTGCAGTTGATGCATATGGACCAATTGCAGATAATGCAGGTGGTATAGCAGAAATGTGTAATTTAGACGAAAGTGTTAGAGAAATAACAGATAAGCTTGATTCAGTTGGCAATACAACAGCAGCTATAGGTAAAGGATTTGCTATAGGATCTGCAGCTCTTACAGCTTTAGCGCTTTTTGCATCATATTCACAAATAGTAAATTTACAAACAATAAATTTACTTGATCCTTTGACTTTAGTTGGAGTATTAGTTGGTGGTATGTTACCTTTCCTTTTCGCAGCATTAACAATGCAATCGGTAGGTAAAGCTGCAACTCAAATGGTTGAAGAAGTTAGAAGACAATTTAGAGAAAATAAGGGGATATTAGAGGGTACAGAAAAGCCTGACTATTCAAAATGTGTTGAAATTTCAACACATGCAGCATTACATGAGATGATTTTTCCAGGAATACTTGCAATTGCAGCACCCTTAGTTACAGGATTATTACTTGGAACAGAAGCATTAGCTGGATTAATTGGTGGCGGAGTTGTTACAGGAGTATTAATGGCAATAATGATGGCAAATGCAGGTGGAGCTTGGGATAATGCCAAGAAATATATTGAAACAGGTGTTAATGGTGGAAAAGGTAGCTTTTCACATAAAGCAGCTGTTGTAGGAGATACTGTAGGGGATCCATTTAAAGATACATCAGGACCAGCAATGAATATTTTAATAAAATTAATGACAATAGTTTCAGTAGTATTTGCACCATTAATTGCACAATATGGTGGAATATTAGTTAATCTATTTATTAAATAAAAAAGTTACTACCCATATGATCTGCATATGGGTAGTAACTTTTTTTATACATTGCAAATAAATGAGTAATTAAATTTAATTTAACATTAATATTTTAAATTAAATTTTTATAAATAGCATTTTATATTTGTATTTTTAATAAATTCAGTTAATCAATAAAATTTTGTTGTTAAAAAAAATATATTTTGCAATTTTAATTCTTGCGTGAAATTAAGCTATTATTTATTTTGGTATAAATTATTTTTGTATATATAAGCTCTAATTACATGTAGTTTATTTACTGAAACTTATATACAATATATATTTTAAAAAAATAAGTAATTTTTTTTACATGAACATGTTGTTTTGAACAATGAAAGGTGTTAATATAATATTGTTCAAAAAATGAACTTTGGATTTGCGATTCAAATAAGTAAAAAGAGTAATGAGAATTAGAGGTTAATGAAAAATGATTTATAAGCAGAAAGGGGATCTGTAAATTTATGGGGAAGATAAAAACAGCTGTAATCTTAGCAGCCGGGATGGGGTCAAGATTACAAGATATAACTAATGACATGTTACCAAAAGGTCTTATAAAGGTAAATGGTAAAAGTTTAGTTGAAAGATCTATTGAAAAATTAAGAAGCTTAGGAATTGAAAAAATTTATATAGTAACAGGTCATTTAAATGAATTTTATGATGAATTAGCAAAAGAAAATAATTATATTCAAACAAGAAAAAATAGAAAGTATAAAGCAACAGGTAGCATGACTTCGTTATCAATATTAGAAGAGGAACTAAAAGAAGATTTCTTATTGTTAGAAAGTGACCTTATATATGAAGTTTATGGTTTAATAAAAGTTATTAATTATGAAAATGATGACTGTGTTTTGTTAAGTGGGGCAACTAATTCTGGCGATGAATGTTACGTGGAAGTTAGAGAAGAAAATTTATATAAGATATCTAAAAATAGAAAAGAAATAGAACAAGTATATGGAGAACTGGTTGGAATTTCTAAGATATCACTTGAACTATATAAAGAGATGTTAAGACAATATAAAGAATTTAATAATAGAATAAATGATTATAAAAATGAAGAAAGCTTTTTTAAAAGCACAAATAAAAAAGCAAAAAAATATGATTATGAAGATGCAATATTTGATGCTGCTCAAAAAAGAAAAGTTGGATATTTAAAAATTGATAATTTAATATGGGGAGAAATTGATGATAAAAATCATCTTGAAAGAATAAAAACACTTGTACTTCCTAAGTTAGAAAGAATTACAGAAGAAACAGCAAATGTATAGATAAATTAGTGATAAAATAATTCAAATTTAAATGAAGATATAGAATTTAATAAGAAAAATATTGTTAAATTCTAAAATATATATGATTTATTAGAAAATAATTATGAATTTTAGGAGTGTGTTAATATATGAAAACAGTTTATGTTGCTATGAGTGCAGATATAATTCATCAAGGACATTTAAATGTATTAAATAAAGCAAGAGAGTTTGGAGATATAATAGTAGGTTTACATACAGATGATGTTATAAGAGATTACTGGAGAAACCCTATAATGAAATATGACGAAAGAAAAGAAGTAGTAAACAGTATTAAGGGGGTTATATCTGTAGTTCCACAGGGGAGCTTAGATCAAATAGAAAATTTAATTGAACTAAAGCCAGACTATGTACTTCATGGAGATGACTGGAAAGAAGGCTCTCAAAAGGAACTTAGAGAAAAAGTTATAGATACAATAAAAGAATGGGGAGGAGAACTTATTGAAGTACCATATACTAAAGGTGTTTCTATTTCAAAATTAGATGAAGAGTTAGCACAAATAGGTACAACTCCACAAAGAAGAATGAAAAGTCTTAAGAAATTAATTTATTCAAAAAAACCAGTTCGAATACTTGAAGCTCATAATGGTTTAACTGGACTTATAGTTGAAAAGACTAAAGTTGAAATAGAGGGAAAAATAAAAGAGTTTGATGGTATGTGGATAAGTTCTTTATGTGATTCAACTGCTAAAGGAAAGCCAGACATAGAATTAGTAGATTTAACATCAAGATTAAATACTATAAATGATATTTTAGAAGTTACAACAAAGCCAATAATAGTTGATGGAGATACAGGCGGGCAAATTGAACATTTTGTTTATACAGTTAAAACTCTTGAAAGATTAGGAGTTTCAGCAATTATTATTGAAGATAAAACAGGACTTAAGAAAAATTCATTATTTGGAACTGAAGTTGATCAGACGCAAGATACTATAGAACATTTTAGTGACAAAATAAGAGCAGGAAGAGAAGTAAGAGTAACTAGTGATTTTATGATAATTTCAAGAATTGAAAGCTTAATTGCAAGGGTAGGAATGGATGATGCGATAAATAGAGCTAAAGCTTATATTGAAGCAGGAACTGATGGGATCATGATTCATAGTAAAGAAAAGGATGGGAAAGAAATAATTGAATTTTGTAGAAGATACAATGAGTTTGAAAATAAAGTTCCATTAATAGTAGTTCCAACTTCTTATAATTTTATTACAGAAGAAGAGTTAGTAAATCTCGGTATTGATGTAATTATACATGCAAATCATCTAATAAGAAGTGCATATCCAGCTATGGTAAATACAGCAAAGAGCATATTAGAAAATGGAAGATCTAAAGAAGCATCAGTAAATTGCATGCCTATAAAAGAAATTCTTACTTTGATTCCAGGGGGAATGTAATTCAGTTAAGAGTTGAGAGTTTTGGAAGAAAAGCTAGAGGCTTTTCTTGGAAGTTATATTACAGGAGTTGAATTAGATGATTGATGTTAAAGAGTTTTATTATGAATTATTGAATAATGATATAAGTTTTTTTACAGGGGTTCCAGATTCCTTATTAAAATCGTTTTGTGCTTATATTAAGGATAATGTAAGCAGAGAGAAAAATATAATTTCAGCTAATGAAGGCAATGCTATAGGGCTAGCATCAGGGTATCATTTAGGAACAAGGAAAATTGGTCTCGTATATATGCAAAATTCAGGAATTGGAAATGCTGTAAATCCACTTGCGTCTCTTGTAGACAAATTAGTTTACAGCATACCGATGCTTTTAGTAATTGGATGGAGAGGGGAACCAAATAAGAAGGATGAACCTCAGCATAAGAAGCAAGGTTTAATTACTGTTGAAACCTTGGACTTGTTAGGAATTAAGTATGAAGTTTTTGATAAAGCTACAAGCAATGATGAAATGAAAGTAAAGGTAAGAAAAGCATATGATTATATGAATGAAAATAATGAACCATATGCGTTAGTAATAAAAAAAGATACTTTTGATGAATATAAGCTTAAGAATAATACTAACTTTGATTTTGAAATGACAAGAGAAGAAGCTATAGAAGCTGTAATAACTAATATAAAAATAGAATCTGTAATTGTATCAACTACAGGAATGGCATCAAGAGAACTTTTTGAGCTAAGGGAAAAATATAAAGAAAATCATAATAGAGATTTTTTAACAGTTGGTTCAATGGGGCATGCATCGCAAATTGCCATGGGAATTGCTTTAAGTAACAAGGATAAAGACGTTTATTGTATCGATGGAGACGGGGCTTTATTGATGCATCTTGGAGGCTTGGCTATAATAGGGAATCAAGAGATAAAGAATTTTAGACATATATTAATAAATAATGGAGCACATGATTCTGTTGGTGGCCAAGAAACTGTTGGTTTAAAAATAGATACTTTAGCTATTGCAAAAGCTTGTGGATATAAAAAATGTTATTCATGTAGCTCAAAAGAAGAGCTGGTAAAACTATCAAAACAAATAGCTGACATAGAAGGTCCAGTATTATTAGAAATTAAAGCGAAAAAGGGTGCAAGAAAAGATTTAGGAAGACCTACAACAACACCAATTGAAAATAAAGAAGCATTTATGGAGCTTTTAGATAAATAAAAATTAAGCATATTAAAGAATAATATGAAGAGTTGTTACAGAAAAAATATATTCAGTAACTGAATTTTAGTAATAAGCTGGAATAGTAAAATTTTATGTGACTTATAAATAAGATTGTATTATTTAGTTATATGCTTCATATGGGGGAAGCAAAATGGAGATTAAAAGAAATATATTGTTAAATCCAGGACCTGCAACAACTTCAGATACAGTAAAATTTTCTCAAGTTGTACCTGATATTTGCCCAAGGGAAAGAGAATTTGGAGATGTTATGGAATTTGTATCAAAGGAACTTACTAATTTTGTAGGTTCAAATGATGAATATGCAACTATATTATTTGGAGGTTCAGGAACAGCAGCTGTTGAAGCTATGTTAAGTTCAGCAGTAGATGAGGAAATAGTTTTAATAATTAACAATGGAGCTTATGGTAAAAGAATGTGCGAGATAGCTGAAATATACAATCTAAATTATATAGAATATAAGAGTTCAACAGTAGGAGAAATAAATTTAAGTGAATTAGAAGAGTTAATAAAGATATATAATTTAAATAATTTGAGAAATGAGAAAAAAAATATAAGTCATCTAGCAGTAATTCATCATGAAACTACAACAGGAATTTTAAATGACATAAAAGCTATAGGGGAGATTTGCAAGACGTATAAAATAGAAATGATAGTTGATGCTATGAGTTCTTTTGCAGGAATTCCTATAAATATGCACAAAATGAATATTTCATATTTAGCTTCAAGCTCAAACAAGTGTATACAAGGAATGGCTGGAATAAGCTTTGTAATAGCAAATAAAGAGTCTTTAGAAAAAACTAAGAATATTAAGCCAAGGAATCTTTATCTTAATATGTATAAGCAATATTCATATTTTAAAGATAATTATCAAATGAGATTTACTCCTCCAGTACAAGTTCTATATGCATTAAAACAAGCTATAGTAGAAGCAAAAGAAGAAACAATAGAAAAGAGAAGTGAAAGATATAAAGAATGCTGTCAAATTCTTTGGAAAGGCTTAGATAAGCTTAATTTAAAGAAGCTGGTAAGTGAAGATTCATCTTCTATGCTTTTAACTTCAATTGTTGAACCGAAAATTGATAGATATTCATTTGAAGAATTACATGATTATTTATATAATAGAGGATTTACAATTTATCCAGGAAAAATATCATCTGAAAACACATTTAGAATAGCTAACATAGGTCAAATATATCCAGAGAATATGACTAAATTTATAGAAATATTAGAAGAATATTTTGTGCAGTTAGCAGTTAATAATTAATTACTAGTAATTTGATGAAAATTTCCAAGAAATCTGAAAAGATATTTTGTATATTTTAAGAATAATAGATAACGTGTATCTAATAGAAGTAAAATTTCTTTTCAACGTTATTTTTTATTTTACCAAGAAGAGTTGATAAATTTATATGAGTAAAACCTGCTAATGAAAGTAAATACTTTTTAGCAGGTTTTTTATGGATCTTTTATGAATTTTTCAAAAACTTGTTATTATTCAAGGTTTATTAATTTTCGTAATTAAATAACCTTGTGAAAATTAAAGTTAGTAATAGGAATATAACTGAAGTTAAAGCTATGGTTCCACCTGGAGCACTATTTATATAATAAGATAATACGAGTCCTATCATAACATCTAAAAATCCAAAGATGATTGCAAAAATCAAGGTTTTAGTAAAGCCTTTTTTTAGCTGCATAGCTGTTGCTACAGGAACAACTATTATTGAAGAAACAACTAGAATGCCCATTACCCTTATTGAAAGAGAAATTGTAGCACCAATAAGTAAAGTAAAAATATAATTTACTAATTTTACATTGATACCTGTTGTTTTTGCACCATTTTCATCAAAAGTTACATAAATTAATTTGTTATAGAGGAATAAAAGAGTTATAAGGCAAATTCCACCTACTATAGCAATTAAAAAAATATCTGATGTGGTAACAGTTAAAATACTACCAAATAGAAACGAATCAACTTTAGCAGAGGCTTTTCCACTACTTATTAGAATAATTGCGATACCTAAACTTAAGGTTAAAACAATGGACATTACAAGTTCAGCATATTTACTATAATAAGTTCTTAAAGCTTCTATAACCAGAGCACAGACACTTGTGAATAAAAATGCGGTTAAAAGTGGATTAACGCCTATAAGAAGTCCTATTGCGACTCCGGCAAAAGAAGAATGTGATAAGGTATCCCCAATCATGGAATAACGCTTAAGCACAATAAAAAGCCCTATAAATGGGCAAAGTATAGAAACAATAAATCCTGCAATAAATGCATTTTGCATAAAACCTAATTCAAACATATATTATACCTTCCTAATAATTATATTATTTTAGAGAATGAAGCTTCAAGTTCCAAATGCTTCATAAAATCTTCTTTTGTAAATAAATTTAGAGTACCATTTTCTATTTTTAAAATATGTGTTGAATATTTTAATGCAACCTTAGTATTATGTTCAACAGAAATTATAGTTTTTCCTAGTTCTAAATTTAAAGTTTGTAGCAACGGATAAATTTCATTTTGACTTTTTTCATCTACTCCAGTTGATGGCTCATCTAATATTATTAAATCAGGATTTCCAATTAATGCTCTTGCAATAAAAATTCTTTGTTGCTGTCCACCGGATAAATTGCCAATTAAATTATCACTAAACTCACACATATTAACTTTATGCAGTGCTTCATGAACATTCTTTGAATTTTTTATACCAATAGTTTTAGCATGGCAAGATAAAACTTCTGTAACAGTTATTGGAAATTCTGAATTAAAATTATCCAATCGCTGAGAGACATAAGAAATTTTATTTGAAGCTAACGTAATTGCTCCACAGTCTGGTTTTAATATACCTAATATAAGCTTTATTAGTGTACTTTTACAGCTTCCGTTTTCACCAAGAATAGATAAATACACTCCCTTTGGAATATTAAGGTTAATGTTTTTTAATAATTCAGATCCTTTTGTATACGAAAATGATAGATTTTTTATATTAATCAAATAATCAACTCCTTAAAATATGATTATATTATACACTTTATTGCAAATGATTTGCAATAATAATGAGTATAATTTTTACAAATTGAATATTTATTCATAGCATAGATATTAATATTCAATAAAGAATTTTAATATATAAAAAATAAAATATTTAAGGCTGTTTCTATATTGAATTAAGTTTTAACTTATTATAGAATTGAATAGAATTATGTAGAATTAGTTGAAAAAATAAATATAGGAGGATGAAATGAAAAGAAAAATTATATGTGTATTATTTCCTATTATTATTTGTATAATAACAGTTATTTCGTTAAATAACTTTTTAGATAAAAATATTGAAGTAATGATGGAAAAGAAAGATTTACAAGAGATAAATATAGCATATGGAAGTATGTATAAAGATAGAGGCGTTATATATAATGATTATCTTATGAAAAATAATTATCTTGCATTACAAGGTTCATCTGAATTTGTAGTTCCGGTTTCTCAATTACCAACAAAGATATTTCCAGCTAAAGGCATGGAGAATGTAGTTACAAATGGTAGAGCATATTTTCAAACTATAAATCATACAGGACTTTTAGGTAGTGAAAGTAATGAAAATAAAGATAAGAAAATTGCATTATTTCTTTCTGTTCAGTGGTTTTGTGATGAAGGTGGAGTTGATCCTAAAAATTTTCAAGCTAATTTTGCGCCGGTACAATTTTATAAGTATTTATCAAATCCTGAAATAAGTGAGAAAAATAAAAAAACTTATGCAGCCAGAGTGGACAGCTTATTATCAGGAAGTACACAATTTGCAGCAGAAGAAATTTATTCTAAATTATATATAAATGATGGATTTGTATATAAGGTAGCAAAGATATTATTTACACCGTATTTTATATGCAGAGAAAAGATGGTAGACCTTAAGGACAAAGGCTTATTATATAGAAGACTAAAATTATTAAATGATAAAAAACCAGGAACGGAATTAAAAGAAATTAATTGGGACGAAGAATATAAAAAAGCAGAAGAAGAAGCAAAAACTAAAGTAACAAATAATGATTTTATGGTAGATGATAACTATTATAATAAGTATTTAAAGGATAATATAGAAGCACATAAAGATACTAAGAAAAAAATTAACTTAATGAAGTCAAAAGAATTTGATGATTACGAATTATATCTAGATACCTGTATTGATTTAGGTATAAAACCATACATAGTTTTAATTCCTACAAATGGAAAATGGTATGATCATACTGGAATGACTAAAGAAACTAGGGATAATTTTTATGATGCAGCTGAAAAAATTGCAGAAGAAAAAGGCTTTCAAGTTTTAAATTTGAAAGATGAAGAATATACACCGTATTTTATGTATGATGTAATGCACTTAGGATGGAAGGGATGGATTAAAGTTGAACAAGAACTTTATAAACATTATGGTGAAAAATAAGGATATAATATTTGCGTTAATAAGTTCAATTATAGTTGTTGCAGCTATTTTTATAATAGTATTTGAACCATTTACTGAAATGCCATTTATATATAATCAATTTTAAGGAATACAGAAAATTAAGAGTTTATTAATTAAGGTTAATATGAAATAGAGAAATATTTATTGGAGGCAATAAAATGAAATTGACACAATACGGTGACTATTTGTATTTATATATTTTATTTTTAACATTTATTCCTGCAATAATACTTAGATTAAGAGGTTTTAATGCAAGGTATTATGGAATAATTGCATCTTTAGGAATGATTATATTAATAATGGATTTTACATTAGGTTTGAAATTGTTCTCAGCATTTTTAGTTTTAGAAATTATTATAGTATATTTGTATTTACTTATAAGAAAAAAGACAGATAATAAATATTTATATGCGTTATTTTTATTTGTATCTATGTTACCAGTTATTTCAACCAAGGTTGCAGGTGTTACATCATATGCAGCATATATTGGTTTTATTGGATTATCATATTTAAATTTTAAAATAATTCAAGTGATAATTGAAATTTATGATGGCAGAATTGAAAAAATTAATTTTATAACATTTTTATATTTTATTATATTTTTTCCAACATTAAGTTCTGGACCTATTGATAGATGGAAAAGATTTGAGGATGAACTTAATAGTAAGTTAGAAATGAAAGAATATATAAATGACTACTTAATAGTAGGGTTAAAGAAAATATTTATGGGAGTTACATATAAATTTATATTAGCATATTTAATTGATACATATTGGCTATTAAAAATACCTGCAGAGGTAAATATATTAAATAGTATAAATTACATGTATGCATATACAATGTATTTATTTTTTGATTTTGCAGGATATAGTTTGTTTGCAGTTGGTACTAGTTATATATTTGGAATTAAAACACCAGAAAACTTTAATAAGCCTTTCTTAAGTAAAGATATGAAAGAATTTTGGACAAGATGGCATATATCTTTATCAAGATGGTTTGGAGATTATATTTTTTCGAGATTTGTTTTAAATTCAATGAGAAAAAAGAGATTTAAAACCAGATTTATGGCCTCTCATGTAGCACAAATTATTACCATGTTTATAATGGGATTATGGCATGGATTAACTCTGCATTATATAGTTTATGGATTATATCAAGGAATAGCATTGGTTTTAACGGATATATATCAAAGAAAATCTAAGTATTATAAAGAGCATAAGAAGAAAAAATGGTTTAATTACATGCAGATAGTAATAACTTTCCATATGGTATGTTTTGGTATGCTTATATTTTCAGGTTTTTTATTTAAATAAGAGGAGTAGACTCTAATAAATAGGTGCAATCAAATTTTCCTATTTAATTAGAGTCATTTTTTATGCTTAAGTAAAGTACAAAATAATGTCATTAGTAATCAGTTACTATTAATAATTAATTTAAGTAGTATAAGCAGTAAGGTATTAAAGTTAAATTTAATAAATAGAAAATTTACTGCTAAAGAGTTATAGTTACTTTTCTTTTAATTTGAAGGCAAGAATTTTTCGAAAATCCAACACTTATTATTATCTTTTTTAAAACTTCCTTTAACTGAAGTTATTACGTGAGGCGGATTTTTAGCGAGTCCAGAAGCTTCAACAATAGCAGTTTCACCATCAAAATAAACTAAAGACATTTTTTGAACACGAAGTAGCTTATTTTCAGATGAAAAACCAGTAGTTAAATTGTATTCTACAGCAAATCCGAGATCTTTGGAATTGTTGCGTACATATAAGTTATTGGTTATAAAAATTGAAGTTATAGTTATAAGAACTAAAGGAATTATTAAATGGAGCATTTTTTTTCGCTTAGATTTCAATAAAATATTTCGTTCAAGTTTTCGCCTTTTTTTATATACAAATGCTTCAGCTTCAAGATACATATTATTTATCATGGTCAAGAACTCCTTTACTTTAAAATAAATTTAATCATAAACAAAAATAATACCTTAATATAATAAAAGAATAATTAGCTAAATTTAGTTTTTGTTTTTATAGATTAATTTAGTACAAGAAAATATTACCATATATTTACAAGAAATAAAATTATAACTCATTGACAAAGTAAAGTAAAAAATATAAGTATTAGAGTAATTTCTAAATATATAGCAAATTTGAATACATTTTATAACTATACTTTATTTATATGGTTATAAAATGTCTTTTTTGATATAATTTTATATAAGGCATTAATTTTGATTGTTGTTACAAATTAAATGTCTAATATGGATAAAACTAATAGGATGGTGACGTTATGGATTTTTCAAGTTTAGTATTAATAGAGAAAGATAAGGAAACAGGATTTATAAAAAAGGAATTAGGCAGTTTCGAGGTAAATGAAGGGGCTTTATTTGTAAAAAAGCTTTATGTATTGGATGAAGTTGTATATATGTATTTTGATACAAATAAAAATGTAGAAGAATGGGAATACTCAGCAATATATGATTTATTTAATAGTGCTGCATTTACAGAAAAGGGCTATGAAATAGAAGAAGATTTAGAGGAATATAATCCTACATACATAATAAAATTTAAGTATGAGGATGAGTATGATGTAATGAAAGAAAAAATAAGAGAGCTGGTATCAGGAATAGAAAGAGAAATGAATGCAGTTTTTGAAGCAATAAAAGGAAAAGAAGCTGAATATTTAGAGTAATTACATCTTAAATTGTTAACTGCAAATTGTACATTATCAATTAATAAAGAAGAAAGGTGTGTTAAGATGAGTGACTTAAAAAAAAGAGATGAGATTAAAGATGAGTTTAAGTGGAAGGTCGAAAAAATATATGCAAATATAGACGAATGGGAAAAAGATTTTGAAGAGTTAAAAAATGAAGCTGTAAAATTAAAAGATTATTCTGGAAAATTAACAAATGGAGAAATGATCTTAGAGTATTTTAAAGTAAATGAAAAAATATCTAGAAAAGCCGAAGATTTATATGTTTATGCACATTTAAAATCAGATGAAGATACATCAAATCCTACGTATCAAAGTCTTATGAGCAAAATAGATATATATATGGCTGAACTTGCAAGCTATACAGCTTTCTTTGTGCCAGAAATTTTAAGCTTAGAAGATAAATTTATTAAAGCTGAAATGAATAGAATAGAAGAATTAAAGAGATTTGAATTCTTAATCAATGATATATTAAAGGAAAAGCCACATATATTATCAAAAGAAATGGAAGAATTACTAGCAGCAGCTTCAGACTGCTTAGACGCTCCTTCAGCAATCCATAATATTTTAACTAATGCAGATATGACATTTGAAAAAATAAAGGATGAAGAGGGAAATGAAGTTGAATTAACTGAAGGAAACTACTCTTCATTTATAAAAAGTAAAAATAAAACAGTAAGAAAAGATGCTTTTCAAAAATTATTTGGAGAATATGATAAGTTAAAAAATACTTTGGCTACATCTTTAACGGCATCAATTAAAACTTTCAACTTTAGCAGTAGAGTGAGAAAATATAATAGTGCACTAGAAACATCATTAAATCCTAATAACATCCCTGTAGAAGTATATAAAAATGCAGTAAAGGTTATAAATGATAATTTAGCTTCACTTCATAGATATGTTAAAATAAAGAAGAAACTATTAGGATTAAACGAAATTCATATGTATGATTTATATGTTCCTGTTATTGAGCTGCCAAAGGAAAAAATAGAATTTAATACAGGATTGGGTATAGTATTAGAAGCATTAAAACCACTTGGAACAGAATATTTAGACATATTTAAAAGTGGAATAAAAGATGGCTGGATAGATATATATGAAAACAAAGGCAAAAAAGGTGGAGCCTATTCATGGGGCGCATATGATACAATGCCTTATGTATTGTTAAATTACAATAATGAGTTAAATGATGTATCAACTTTAGCTCATGAAATGGGGCATTCAATTCACTCATATTATTCAAGAAAAGAGCAACCATATTACTATGCAAACTATACTTTGTTCTGTGCTGAAGTAGCATCAACAACAAATGAATCTTTACTTATTCATTATTTAATTGAAAAAGAAACAGATGAAAAGAAGAAGCTTTATTTAATAAATCAAGAATTAGAGCAAATCAGAACAACAGTATTTAGGCAATTAATGTTTGCAGAATTTGAACTTTATACTCATGAAACTTTAGAAAAAGGATTGCCTTTGACAGCAGAAGACTATAATAAGGTATGGCATGATTTAAATGTTAAATATTTTGGATGGGAAATGGTAGTAGATAAAGAAATAGATGTAGAATGGTCAAGAATTCCTCATTTTTATTCTGATTTCTATGTTTATCAATATGCAACAGGATATGCAGCAGCATCAGCTTTTTCAAAATCAATTTTAGAAGGAAAAGAAAATGCAGTTGAAAAATACAAAGGCTTCTTAAAAGCTGGAGGTAGTGATTATCCAATAAATATTTTAAAAAATGCAGGTGTTGATATGACTACAAATGAACCAATAGAGGCTACTATAAAGAGATTTAACGAACTTTTAGATATGATAGAGAATGCATAATGATTAAATAAATTTTATAAAATGCACAATTCAAACCCTCTATAGGAACAGTAGGTAAGAAGTGAATTTTTGCCAGCTGTGAATTGTGCATTAAATTTTTATAGGGTAATAGGTAGATAAAAATGAAAAATTTCAAGGAAGATTTTTATAAAATTTTAATTAATAAAGAAAAATTTTATATGAAACAATACTATAGTGATTTGTATAAAGAAGAAGTATTTTTTGCGGTTAAAGAATTAAGAGATGGAATATATTGTGTTTTAATAAGCCGTGATGAAAGAAAAGATACAGACTATTCAGAAGCTATTAGATATGTAAAAACTTTAGGAAAATCATTTTCTTTAAATATGATAATTTTATCTGATAAAGAATATAAATATGAAAATGAATCATTAATTGCCAATAAACTAATTATAAATGAAAAAAATTATGAAGTAATAGCATGTGATAATTCTTGCAGACCATTAAAACAGATATTTAATAATTCTATGAAAAGTCACAAAATAGATAATTCACGTAAAAAAGAAAGATTTTTTGACGATAAAATTCTCACATTATTTATAATAGTAATAAATATAATAATGTTTTTAATTACACAATTTGAAATCTATGGTACTGGAAGAGCAGCAAATGAGGTATTAATAAGTCTTGGAGCTAAATATAATCCACTTATTGAAAATGGAGAGATATGGAGGTTGTTAACATGTGCATTCTTACATTCGGGTATTATTCATATAGGATGTAATATGTATTCTTTATACATAATTGGACCACAAATTCATCAGATTTATGGTGCTAAGAAATATTTAATTATTTATATTATTTCTTGTATAACATCATCTTTATTAAGTTACTTAATGAGTCCATATAGTATTTCTGTTGGAGCATCAGGCGGTATATTTGGTTTAATGGGAGCATTAGTAGCTTTTGCTATTATAGAGAGACATAAAATAGAAAAAAGATATTTAGCAAGTTTATTGCAAATAATAATAATAAATTTATTTATAGGATTAAACATAAAAAATATTGATAATTTCGGTCATATTGGAGGACTTTTGGGCGGAATGTTAATAGGATATATTATTTATAGAACATCAAAAAATAAGAGAATACTATGATTATAAGAGAATTACCTAAAAATATTAATTTTATCTTAAGAATATAGGCTTGATTTTTTATTTCTATTGAAATATTATTAGATAGGAATAATATGAAAGAAAATATTAAAATAATCAATGGGAACTTATTCCCATTAAATATTAGGAGTGAATGTAATGGGAAATTATATTTTGACCATAACAGCTTTTTTCCAAATTTTTGTTTTTGCGATAATAAGTTATTATTTAGTTTTGGGGATATTCGGTCTTTTTAGAAAAACAGAAAAGAAAGATTATGAACCTAAAAATAAGTTTGCATTATTAATTGCAGCACATAATGAAGAAGTAGTTATTGGTAGTCTTATTGAAAGTATGATGAAACTAGATTATCCGGAAGAGATGTATGATATTTTTGTTATTGCAGATAATTGTACAGATGATACAGCTAAAATAGCTAAAGGCTATGGTGTAAATGTATGTGAAAGATTTGCAGAAGACAAAAGAGGCAAAGGTTATGCATTAGAATGGATGTTTGAGAAGCTATTCAATATGGAAAAACAATATGATGCAGTTGCAATATTTGATGCAGATAATCTTGTACATAAGAATTTCGTAAAGGAAATTAATTCTAAAATGCAGGATGGATATAAAGTTGTTCAAGGATATATTGATAGCAAAAATCCAGCAGATTCATGGATTGCAGCATCATATTCTATAGCTTTCTGGACTCAAAATAGAGTGTTTCAGTTGGCTAGAGCTAATGTAGGACTTTCTAATCAAATTGGTGGAACAGGATTTGCTATAGAAACTAATACATTAAAAAAATTAGGCTGGGGTGCTACTTGTTTAACAGAAGATTTAGAGTTTACTTGTAAGCTTGTATTAAATGGTGAAAAAGTAGGTTGGGCTCATGATGCTATTATATATGATGAAAAACCATTAACACTTAAGCAATCATGGAATCAAAGAAAAAGATGGATGCAAGGTTTTACAGATGTTGCTTCAAGATATTTCTTTAAATTATTTAAGCAAGCTATAGTTAAAAGAAAATTTTTTATGTTTGACTGTGCATTATATGTATTACAGCCTTTTGTAACATTGCTAACAGGTGTTGCAGCAGTGTTAACATTGATACAATCAAATACTAGTGGATTAAATATATTTATTATAAATTATTTATTTGATAATCTAGGTCTTGGAGCAGTAGGCTATCAAGCCTTTGCAGTTATTCAATTCTTAATTACGCCATTTATACTTGCATTTGATAAAAAGATTACAAAACCATTTTTAGTTATGATGGTATTATATTCAAGTAATGTTTTTGTAATTCCACTAATCACTGCAAATATTGAAAATTGGATTATTGCGTGGGTAGTAGGGATATCATATAATTTAGTATTCTTGATATTAACTGGATTACTACTCGGAAAGAAACAATTAATACTATTCTTTAGATTCTGGTTATACTCAATTTATACATTAACTTGGATACCAATTACAATCCAAGGTATTTTAAATAAGAATAATAAAGAGTGGAGTCATACAAAGCATGTTAGAAAAATAGAAATATGTGATGTATAAATATAGAACTTAAAAAATTTATATTTGATTTTAGGAGTGTATTATTAATTAGGATAGTACACTCTTTTGATGTATGGAATTATAGAATTTTCTATAAGAAAAATACAAAAAATAATTGAAAATTTTAATATATATTAAGTTTCTTTTTGACATTAATGCAGAAAGGAAGTATATTTTTATAGAACAGAAGAATTACGAATAAATAAGAACTGGTGTTCAATGGAGGTTTTTTATGGAATTAAAAAATACTAATACATATGATGTAACAGATTTAACATCATTAGAAAAACTAGAACCTGTAAGGATAAGACCAGGAATGTATATAGGTTCTACAGGTAGCAAGGGATTACATCATTGTATATGGGAAATAGTTGATAATGCCATAGATGAAATAGCGAATGGATTTGGAAATAAGATAACTATAATTGTAAATGAAGATAAGAGTGTTACAGTTATTGATAATGGAAGAGGTATTCCTACAGGAATTCATCCGATAAAAAATAAATCTGGAGTAGAAATGGTATTTACTGAATTACATACAGGTGGGAAGTTTGATAATAAAAATTATAAAACTTCAGGGGGACTTCATGGAGTTGGAGCTGCTGTTGTAAATGCTCTATCGAAATGGCTTGAAGTTGAAGTATATCAAAATGGGAATATATATAGACAAAGATTTGAATATACTTTTGATAAAGAATTAAAAAGAGATATGCCAGGAACAGCTGTTGGAAGTTTAAAAGTAATTGGGAAAACAGATAAAGTTGGAAGTAAAATTACTTTTAAACCAGATGGTGAAGTTTTTTCAACAACTGATTTTAAATTTGACATAATAGATAGTAGATTACAAGAATTGGCGTTTCAAAATAAAGGTATAACTTTAGAACTAATAGATAAAAGAAAAGGACAAGAAATAACTAAAGAATATTATTCTGAAAATGGTCTATTAGATTTTATTAATTATTTAAATGAAAGTAAGACAATAATTCATGAAATACCTATAATCTTTGATGGAGAAAGAACTGTTGGAAGTCTTCAAATGTATGGTGAAATATGTATACAATTTACAGATTCAACAACTGAATATATTGCAAGTTATGTAAATAATATTCCAACAACTGAGGCGGGAACTCATGAAACAGGTTTTAAAACTGGAATGACAAGATCCTTTAAAGAATGGGCAAAGAAGCTTGGTTTAGTTAAGGAAAAGGATAAGGATTTTGAAGGTGACGATTTAAGAGAAGGTATGACTGCTATAGTGAGAATAAAAATTACAAATCCTATCTTTGAAGGTCAAACAAAAACTAAACTTGGAAACAATGAAGCATATACTATGATGAATGATTTAGTTTATACTAAATTTTCTGAATGGATTGAAGATAATAAGCCACTCGCAACAAACATAATAAACAATGCATTAGAAGCTGCTAAAAGAAGAGATAAGATTAAGAAAATAAATGAAGCAGAAAAAAGAAAGATAGGTAAAGGAACTGCGCCACTTGCTGGTAAGGTTGCAGTATGTACCTTAAAAGATAAAACTGTAAATGAATTTATAGTTGTTGAAGGAGACTCAGCTGGAGGTTCTGCAAAGCAGGCTAGAGATAGAAGATTTCAAACTATTATGCCTTCTAAAGGTAAAATAATGAATACAGAGAAACAAAAGCTTGAAAATGTATTAGCTTCTGAGGAATTAAAAATATTTAATACTGCTGTTGGAACTGGAACCTTAGATAACTATAAAGAAGAAGATTTAAAATATGATAAAATAATAATAATGAGTGATGCCGATGTGGATGGATATCACATTAGAACTCTTTGGATGACTTATATTTATAGATATATGAAACCATTAATTGCTAATGGGCATTTATATTTAGCACAGCCTCCTTTATATAAAGTTTATAAGGAAGGAAAAGGCAAGAGTATAATCAAGTATGCTTATAGTGATGATGAGTTAGAAAAAACAAAAAAAGAAGTTGGTAAAGGTGCGTTAATTCAAAGATACAAAGGTCTCGGAGAAATGAATCCAGATCAATTATGGGATACAACATTAAATCCAGAAAGCAGAACACTTCTTCAAGTTAAGATAGAAGATGCAGCAAAAGCTGAAAAAATGGTTTCACTACTTATGGGAGATGTTGTAGAACCTAGAAAGAAATATATATATAAATATGGAGAGTTTTAGTCAGTTAATAGTAAAGGCTTTTATAAAAATATATATTAAAAAAGATTCCAAGAGAAAAGTAAGAATCAAAATCTTTGATTTAGTTTCTCGAACTTTCTCATTGGAACTTTTTACGACAAACAGTTAATTGTTAATTCTTAACTGTTAACTGAAGTAAGGGGATAGATTATGGCAAAGAAAAATAATAATAGTATACCTAAAGATAATAATATAATGGGCATTCTTTTAGAAGAAGCAATGCCAGAGAATTTTTTACCATATGCAATAGAAGTTGCAAAAGATAGAGCACTTCCAGATGTTAGAGATGGTCTTAAGCCTGTACATAGAAGGATTTTATATGGAGCATATATGCTTAAAGCGTTTCCAGATAAACCTTATTATAAATCTGCTAGAATAGTTGGAGATATCTTAGGTAAATTTCATCCTCATGGAGATACATCTGTATATGAAGCTATGGTAATTTTAGCTCAAGAATTTTCAACTAGAGCTCCTCTTATAGAAGGACACGGAAATTGGGGTTCAATAGATGGGGATGGAGCAGCGGCAATGAGGTATACTGAAGCAAGATTATCACCTATTGCTATGGAAATGTTACGTGATATTGAAAAAGATACTGTAGATATGGTTCCCAATTACTCAGAAAGTGAAATGGAACCTCGAGTTTTACCAAGTAGATATCCAAACCTATTAGTAAATGGTACTTTTGGTATAGCAGTTGGTCTTGCAACGAACATACCACCACATAATTTAGAAGAAGTAACTAATGGAGTACTGGCTTACATAGATAATAATGAAATCACTACTTCAGAACTTATGAATTATATAAAAGGTCCAGATTTACCTACAGGCGGAATTTTAATTGGAGAAAATTCTATGCTGTCAGCGTATGAAACAGGAGAAGGAAAAGTTGCATACAGAGCTAAAACTTCAATTGAAAAATTAGAAAATGGAAGATTAGGAATAGTAATAACTGAATTTCCTTATAGGAGAAATAAAGCTAAGCTTCTTCAATTAATATCTGAAATGACAGGCGATAAAAGACATGCAAAGGCATTAGAGTCAATAATAGATATTAGAGATGAATCTGATAGAAATGGAATAAGAGCTGTAATTGAACTAAAGAAAAATATTGATGAAGATATTGCAGATAAGGTGCTAAAATACTTATTTAAAAAGACTGATTTACAATGTAACATAAATTTTAATATGGTTGCACTTGCTAATGGAAAGCCAGAAACTATGAGTTTAAAGGCTATAATTAAATATTATGTTGAGCATCAAAAAGAAATAATAACAAGAAGAACTCAAAAAGAGCTTGATGTAGCAAAAAAGAGACATCATATTGTTGAAGGATTTATTAAAGCTATAAGTATATTAGATGAAGTTATAGCAACTATTAGGGGTTCAAAATCTAAAAAAGATGCATCAGACAATTTAATAAGCAAGTTTGGATTTTCTGAAGCTCAAGCACAAGCTATATTAGAACTTATGTTGTATAGATTAACAGGTCTTGAGATAGAAATATTTCAAAAAGAATACGAACAGCTTGAAAAACTTATTAAAAAACTTGAAAAGATCTTATCTAGTGAAAAAGAACTTTTAAAAGTCGTTAAAAGTGAGCTGCAAGAAGTAAGTGATAAATATGGAAATAAAAGAAGAACTGAAATAATTCATGATGATAATGAAAGTAAAATTGATGTTGAAGAATTAATTGTTGTAGAAGAAGTAATGATCACAATATCAAAGGATGGTTTCATTAAAAGAATACCTCTAAAAAATTATAATAGATCAAGTTCTAATCCAAAGGATATTGAATATAGAGAAGGAGATTCATTAAAATATTTAATAAGCTCAAATACTAAGGATACACTACTTATATTTACGGATAAAGGATTTATGTATCAAACCAAGGGAATCAATATACCTGAACTGAAATGGAAAGAAAAAGGTGAAAGATTAGATGCAATAATCAAAACCGTAAATCTAGACAATGAAAATATTGTTGGAGCAGTATCTTTAGATAGTTTTAATCCAAGTAAAGCATTTAGATTTATAACTAAACGTGGTGGAATTAAATTAAGTTCGTTGGAAAAATTCCAAACTGCTTATGGAAGGCTTCAGGCTTTAAAGTTAAGAGATGATGATCAAGTAATTGATGTAGCAATAAGAGAACTAGAAGAAGAAAGTAAATTCTTAAAGGTTAAAAGCAAGTCAGGATTAGACTTTACTCTTGAAGTGCCGAAGCTTGAAAATAGTTCGAGAAATATATTACCTATTCAATTATTTAACTTTGCGCAAGATGATGAAGTTACAGAAGTTGAAGATACACAGCAAATTGAATATTTTGAATTAAGTATTGGGATTACGGATAAGAATAATTTTAAAGCTTATGAAAGAATTAAAGAAGATCCTTTAAAGACAAAGACTAATTCCTTAAAAGAATTGCTTATTTTTACGAATAAAGGCTATGTTTATAAATTGCCAGTATTTTTAATGAAAAATGTTATGAATGAAGAAATATCTGTAGAAGCATTTATAGGAAAGCTTGAAAAGGGAGAAAAGATAGTTAGCTTAGTTTCAATTGATTCTTATGATGAAGAGTTAGGAGTATATACTTTCACTAAAAGAGGAATGGTTAAAAAGACATTGTTAAAGGAATTTGAAGGGGATTATATTAAACAAGTATGTCATAAGTTTAAATTTGATGATGATCAAGTGGTTTCGGCAGAAATAAATCCAATGAAGCTTGGATATTTAGTCATGATAACTAAAAAAGGCATGGGAATAAGATTCCCTGTTGAAAATGTTAATGCAATGGGAAAAGTTGCAGCAGGAGTTACAGGAATAAGTTTAAAAGATGAAGATGAAGTTATTTTTGGGAAATATCATAGTAATTACATAAGTAGTGAAGGAAACAGTATAACTTTATCAGAAAATAGACTAGAAGTAATATTAATTTCAAAATCTAAAGAAAAAGCAATAGTTAAAATAAATGATATAAAATTACAAAATAGAGCTGGCAGAGGAACAAATATAATGATGGTTGTTCTTGATGATGAAATAAAAAATGTAACTTTAAATTAATTATTAGGAGGAATTGGTATGAAAAAGGTATGTGTATTATTAGCAGAAGGATTCGAGGAGATAGAAGCATTAACTGTATCAGATGTGATAAGAAGAGCAAATATAACTTGTGATTTAGTTTCTATTAATAAAGATAAACAAGTTAAATCAAGTCATGGTATCGTAGTTGAAGCTGATAAAGTTTTTGCAGAGAATATGGAATATGACTTAGTAGTAATTCCAGGCGGTATGCCTGGGGCAGCTAATTTAAGAGATGATGGCAGAGTGATAAACCTTATAAAAAAACAAAATAAAGAAGGTAAATTAATAGGTGCAATTTGTGCAGGACCAATAGCACTTGGAAGAGCTGACATTATAGAAGGAAGAAAAATAACTTCTTACCCAGGATATGAAGATGAATTACCAAATTGTGAATACTTGGAGGATGCAGTGGTTGTTGATGGAAATATAATCACTAGCAGAGGGCCAGCAACAGCTATGGCATTTTCTTATAAAATGTTAGAAAAGCTTGGTTATGAAAAGCAGGCAGAGGCAATTGCATCTGGTATGTTATATAAAATGTTTATAGGATAAAATTATAGTTATAAGTAATATAAAACACCTCTAAAATTAAAAAATTTTCATTTGATTTTGAAGAGTTTTTATTTTGGGGGTGTTACTATAATGTGCTATGAGAGGAGATAGAATGGCAGAAAGATGGTTTATAAAAAATAAAAAAGTTAACTATAAGCAAATAGCTGATAAATATGGAATTACAGAATTTATGAGCAGGCTTATAATAAATAGAGATATTGTAAATGATAGTATGATAAAAAGCTACATAAATCCAGAATTTGACAAACTTCACGATCCAAGACGTATGAAAGATTTAGAAAAGGCAGTGGAGATACTTTCTGATAAAATAAAGTTCAACAAAAAAATAAGAATTGTTGGAGATTATGATGTAGATGGTGTGATAAGTGTTTATATTTTATATACTGCATTAAAATTATGCAATGCAAATGTAGATTATGAAATACCAGACAGGATAAAAGATGGATATGGAATAAATATTAACATAATAAAACAGGCTAAAGATGATGGTGTAGATACTATTCTAACTTGTGATAATGGAATATCAGCCATAGAACCAATAAAATATGCGAAAGAGTTAGGTCTTACTGTAATAGTTACAGATCATCATGACATACCATTTGCTGAAGATGAAAATAATAACAGAAAATTTATAAAATCAAGTGCAGATGCCATAGTAAATCCAAAGCAAGAGGAATGCAATTATAAATTTGAAAAGTTATGTGGAGCAGGAGTGGCATTTAAACTTGTAGAAGTTCTTTATGAAAAAATAGGCTTAGATAAAAAGGAAAGTTATAAGTTCATAGAATTTCTTGCTATTGCAACAGTTTGTGATGTAGTGGATTTAGTTGATGAAAATAGGATTTTTGTAAAAAAAGGACTAGAATTTATAAATAATACTACCAATTTAGGTTTACAGGAATTAATAAGAGAATGTGAAATGACTGGAAAAAATTTATCAGTGTATCATTTAGGTTTTATTATAGGGCCATGTATGTATATATGAAATAATATTTAATTAATTACAATAGGGTGTATAACCTTTAAAATACAAGTTATAGAATGTGGTTATATGTGATATAATATTTATATCATATATAAGCGCATTTTTTATTTATGAGAATTAAGGAGAGATAGAAATATGGACATAGAGACTAAAAGAATAATAAAGAAATATGTTAGTATGGATATAGACGGTATGCATTATGTGAGAAAACTTAAGGATAGCAATAAAGTGTTTGCAGGAGTACTTGTTGTGGATAATACTAATAGACCAGTAGAGAAGGTATATAAGTACTTGAAATATCTATACGAATTAAAAGGGTATTCGCTTAATTCACTAACAAGAGTAGCATATGATCTGTGTTATTTTGTGGATTTTATGTTATTAAATAATTTGAATGAAGAAAATATTAATTATGATGATATGATTGAATTTATAGAAATATATTTAACAATAATAGATAATAGATTTAATGTTGAAAGAAGTATCCAAAGAAGTATGTTAAAGAAAATACCTATATTAGAAGTGTATACTATAGAAAATATAAAAGTAATTAGTAGAATGGATATAGGATTAGATAATAATTCAAGAATAAGAATACTTAATAATGTTAAAGAGTATTTAGTATTTTCAAAAAAACACAATATATCAGATGTTAAATTAAATGAGTTATTTGAAGTTAAGATTAAAAGTATCTATACAGAAAATACGATAGGTAATACAACTAAGCAACTACATTACGAATACAGTATAAAAGGGTATTTAAAAAGAGCAGGTATAAGTAATCAGAGTAGCAAGATAAAGCCAGTAGAATTATGTAATATATTTGAACCAGATGAAGAAAAACGCTTTTTCAATAATATCATGAAAATTGAATATAAACTATTGTTCAATTTATTGAACAATACAGGGGTTAGAATTGGTGAAGCACTAGGAACAAAATTATTTGCCTATAAGAAAAAACAAGTTAGTATTGATTTTAGGGAATTAGATTCTGATATTAAACTTATAAATGAGATGGAAAATATATGGGAGGTATCAGTTATTCCTAGGAAAGATTCACCAACAGATATAAGAGTTAAATTTAATAAAGCGAGAAAAGTAAGATTTTCAGATAGTACATTTCATTTTAGAAACATTTTAGAAGATTATATTAGGTACAGAGAATATGTATTAAAGAAGAAGAAGAAAAAACATGATTATTTATTTATTAATGCTAGGGGAGATAGATTAAGATATGATTCTGTATATAAAACTATGAATAGAGTACTCTTAAGCTTAGGAATGGAAGATAGAATAAATTATTTAACACCTCATTCTTTTAGGCATACTTTCTCGGCTAAATGGATTAAAAGTAGCATAGAATTAGGTACAGACAAGGATCTAGAATTATTAGCAGAACAATTAGGACATTCTAATTCAGAGATAACTAAAAGAACCTATTATCATATATTTGAACATTCTAAAATAGAATTAAGAAGAAAATTAGAAGAAAATAATTATTACTTAAGGGAGAATGAAGATGAATAAAGAGTTCCCTGAGATAGAAAACTTGATTGAATTTGCAGATGAATTTTATAATTATGATAACTGTTATGGAAAAGCCCTTGAGAGAAATTATAAAAAGATAGTTGAAGAATTTAAGTCACCAGTTGAATTTTTGGAAAAAATACAAACAAATTGTACTAATCGTAAGTACAAAACATGTATTAGTATCTTTTTGACATTGAAGTGCAGAATATTTATATTTGGGTTTATAGATAAAATTAAACCTTTTAAGTTGAAAGAAAAATTAATATACTTTGGTATTGTTGACGAAAGATTAAAAAGGATATGTGAAGAAGAATCTAAACTTATTAAAAGTAAGGATAGCGATTTTTATAAATATCTAATAAAAACTCTTGCGTTTTTTAAAATAGAGAAAATAAATGAAATTAATGTAGAAAGAATAAAAGAACTTAACGCTAACTATTTTAGTATAGATATAGAGCGTAGGAGGCGATATATACTGTTTCTAGATAAGGTAATGGCACTTTACTACCTGAAGGGGAATAAAAGCAATGTACGCCAGGATATTATGGATAATTTAGAGGCTAGAAAACATGGAACAGATAGAAATTGTATTATCAAAGCAATTGATAGATATATAGGAGAAAATTATATAGCAAAAAATTATAATGGAGATTCATTTCTAAAGAATATAAGAATTTTTTTCAAATGGATACATAACAAATATAAATATATAGGAAAATTAGATAATATAAGGAAACTACATATTAATGAATATTACAAATATGTTAAAGAACTTGATGTTTTATATAGAACTAAATGGGAGAGATGTAATTATGTTTTTAAGTTCTTTATATGGACTAGAGATAAAGAATATACGTCAATAGATGTTAGTAATATAAGGCATGGGATTAAAAGCATTAGTTGGGATTCAAATGATAATCCTAAAATGTTTCAAAATAGACAACACTTTAATCAGGTATTAGCCAAAATACAAAAATATGTTCCAGTAGATGAACAAGAGTTTTTATTTAAGAGTTATATATTAGTACTTATGGGAACTGGATTTAGAATATCAGAAGGAGTGTGGTTAGATAGTAATTGCATACAAGAAAGAGTCAAAGTTAGTGATAAAAGTAATAAAGAGATTGGAGAAATTATCCTTAGAACTAAAGATAAAATTAAAATGGTAAATAAAAGAACTAGCATTTTACCATGGGGATTAAAAAGTTTGGATGATTTGATTGATAGGTTTAATAACAGAGAGAATACATTAATCTATAATGAGAAGTTAGGAGAATATACTTATAGCCTATTTGAATATAAAGGTAAACTAATATCAATTTCTAAATTATCTAATTTTCTTAAAAAAAAAGTTTTTGATGAACTTGAGTTTAAAGATGAAAATGGTAAGGTACTAGATTATAAAAATATTAAATCTCACGCATTTAGGCATCAAAAATTTAACGATATTTATGATGTTACTGATGGAAATTTAACAAGAGTAAAGCAGGATTCCAATCATAGAACTATTAGAATGGCAAAGAGATATACAAAACAAGCAAAGAAAAAACAAATTAATAAGATTACTCAAAGTATAGAACATGGGAAAATTTCTGGAAAAGGGGCGGAGATATTAAAAGCATTAGTGGATGTAAATATGTTACCAGAACAATACTTAGAAAGCCTTGAAAAATTAAGTATAACAGAGTTTTACACTATTGATTATATAGTTGAGAATTTGAAGTTCTTAGGTTTTGGATTTTGTACTGGTAAATGTAAGTGGAGTCATCTGTGTGAAGGATGCAAGTATTTTATAACTGATGAAGAGTATTTAACTGAATTACAAATAAGATATTCTATAAATTATATGATAACTATGGAATTAATTAGAAGTAATGGAATGAAAAGAAATGGAGTTAGAAAAAATTTAGTATCTTTAAGAAATCAAGAAAAAATATTAGAACAATTAGGAATGACATATGAAGAAATTAAAAGGTTAAGAGTTGGGGAGGGAATTCTTGATGTTGCAAAATAATAAAGTTACTTTAAGTTCACAAGAAAATATCCGATCTAGAAAAACTTTTATAGAGATAATAAGAGATTTAGAAATAACAGATAAAAAAGAGTATTTAAGTGAAGAGCAACTTAAAGATATTTTTGCCATGTATGATTATAGGGAAATAAATTCATTTAGCTATAATAAATATTTAAAGTATTTAATTCTTAGGAATGGAAGATTCGTGGAGAAGTATCCAAATTTTAATTATGTTGCCAATGCGAGTAGTACAGAGATAAGAAAAATGTTTACGGAATTTGGTTTGTTGAAAATGCTACTAGTATATATCTTGAGTGGAAGAATAAGAGTAGATAATGAAATATGTATAAGCGGATTATTTAAAATAGAAGAAATATTAACAGTAGAAGAGATAAGAGGAATAAAATGTGCTTGTGAAAATTATAAGTATTCTATGACATCAACTTTTAAGGGGGTATTACAATATATAGCAAGAATAATATTAGTTAAAGGAATTCTATTAAATGAGATTACAATGAATGATATTTATGATTGTTATAGGAGTCGTTTCGACAAAGCAAATGCAACAACAAATGTACTTAAATATTTAAATATATTAGATGAAGTTGACCATTATATTGTAAATAATAGGAAGACTATTGGAAAAGCTAATAATATTGATATAAGTGTGAAAAATGATTATTATAAAAAGGAATATGAGAGTTATGAAAACTTTGTAGATAACGAAGGTAACAGTAAATCGAACAAATATATTAGAAAGATAGTAACAAAATTATTTTTAAATTGGCTAGATGATCAATATGGATGTATATATTTTAACGAGTTAGATTTTCAGTTGATAGTTGAATTTGTTATTTATTTAAAAAAGATGAAGAATGTTAATGGGAAAAATTACAAAGATAGTAGTTATATTGCAATGAAATCTCAATATAACATTTATTTACAATATTTAATTAATAATAATAAAGTTAAAAATAAATTTATAATAGATTATCATAAAACAAATATTTTTAATGGAGAAATTTCAGAAATTATATATGAAAAGGAATTAATAACGAAAGAAGAGATAAAAAAGATTGAATATGAAATAATTAACTTTAATGAGTATCAATTAATGCCATATGCGCCAGACATTTTGAAGTTATTATATTTTTATGGTATGAGACCATGCGAAGGCATACACTTGCTATATGACTGCTTAAAAGGTACAGAGGATGCACCAACATTATACATACATAACAGTAAAAATGGTGAGGATAGGTATATTCCATTAACAAAGCAAGGATATAATATAATTAAAAAATACATGGAAATAAATAAAAATTCACTCCCTATATATTCAGACTATGATGGTTTAAATGTTAAAAGGTTATTTGCATATAGAAATAAACTAATTAATAAAACTACTTTAAATGAAAGGTTGAAAGAGTTAGAGGTAAATGCTGGTATAGTAAATGAAGAAGGTAAGGCAAAATACCCATTATATACTCTAAGAAAGATAAGGATAACTATATGGCTAGAAGCAGGATTTACAATAGAAGAAGTTTCAAGACTAGCTGGACATAGAGATGTTGAGTCACAGAACTATTATTATATTAGTAAAGAAAATAGATTAGACAGTGCTAAGAGTGTATTTAATGAAATATATGACAAGTACATTGATGAATATGGAAATATGGATGAAGAGTTATACTATTTAGATCAAGAAAAAGAAGAAGAAGATTATATGAAAGAATTAGAGAGGGATTTATTAATAATTGAAAATAAAGAAGTTTTTAATTATGTTACTAGAATGGCCCAAAAGGATTATCCAGAATTATTTTTCCCTTTAATGAATGGCGTTTGTGGTGCGATGGTAGAAGAAGATGGAGATTTTGAATGTGAGATGCTAAAATTACCATGCTTAGAATGTGATGATTTAAAGAGTACAGAAGATAATAGAGAAAGTTTTGATAAATTCGCAATAAATTTATATAAGAATAAAAATTTATATATTAAAAATGGCATTGAAGGTTTAGAAGATAAAAGTAACAATATGATTGAGAGATTAAAGAAATTCTATATTAAAAACTTTAATCTTAATGAAGAAGAAGTAGAGAAATATTTTAGTAAGTTAGATGAAAAGGCTATTGTAAAAAGAGGTCGTAAGAAAAAGCAAAATAAGTAGGTGGATGTGTTATGTCAAGCAAAGATAAGAGAGGGAAAGCAGGGGCAATAGCATTAAAGAAGGATAAAGAAGAAAAACTAAAAATAAATATTAAGAAACTAAAAATGGAATTGGAATATTATAGAAAGAATAATATAAATTTTACAATTAAAGATATATCAGAAAAAACAGAAATATCAATAGCAACTTTATATAGAGCACCGTATAAAGAAATAATTGATTCTTATAAGAATGATAGAAATATAGTTAGTCAAGCAGAACAAATTGAATTATTAATTTTTGAGAGAGATGAATTAAAGAAAGAGATAAAATTACTTAAAGAAGAAAATAGAAGATTGTTAAATGAAATAACTTATTCAAAAAAAATTTTTAATTAGAGAATGTTAAAGTAACATGATGGAGATTTGAAATGGAAAAATGGACAGTTAGAAATATTAAGTGTGAATTAAATAATTTAATAAGAGAATTAAATATAAGTGATACAGTAGCAAGGCTATTGGTAAATAGAGGAATATATAAATTGGAGGATGCTAAAAGGTTTTTAAATCCTAAAATTGATTATTTTTATAAATCAGATACTATGAAGGATTTATGTAAGTCAGTAAAATTATTAAAAGAAAATATAGATAGTGGCAAAAAAATATTAATTGTCGGAGATTATGACGTTGATGGTGTAATAAGTACATATGTTTTATACAAATGTCTGAACAAGTTAAATGCTAATGTTAGTTATCATATCCCAGATAGAATTAAGGAAGGCTACGGAATAAATGAGAGTATTATTAAGGATGCCAAGAATGAGGAAGTGGATTTAATAATAACTTGTGATAATGGAATATCAGCAATAGAGCAAATAAAGTTAGCAAAAGAATTAGGAATATCAGTTATAATAACAGATCATCATGATGTTCCTTTTAAACAAGATGATGATGGTAATAGAGAGTTTATTATTCCCAATGCCGATTGTGTTGTAAATCCAAAGCAATTAGATTGCAAGTACCCTTTTACAGGCTTATGTGGAGCAGGGGTAGTATATAAGTTAATTGAAGTGTTGTTTGAAATATACAACATTAAAAAATCAGAAGTTATAGATTTGCTTCAATATGTAGCAATAGCGACAGTATGTGATGTAGTTGATTTGGTTGATGAAAATAGAATAATAGTAAAAAAAGGATTAGAATTATTAAATAATACTAATAATATAGGATTAAATGCCTTATATGACGAAACTGGGGTTAAGGATAAGAAGATAACAGTATATACATTGGGATTCATCTTGGGTCCGAGTATCAATGCGTCTGGCCGCCTTGAGCAGGCATTCTGGGCGCTGGAGTTATTATTAAGTGATGATGTAAATAAAGCAAAGCAGTTAGCAGAGAAACTTAATGAGTTAAACAAAGAAAGACAAGATTTAACTAAAGAAGGTGTCGATAAGGCTATCTCCATAATCGAAGAAAATAATATGTACGATAACAAAGTTCTAGTAGTTTATTTAGATGATATTCATGAGAGTATAGCAGGGATTATAGCAGGACGAATAAGGGAAAAGTATAATTTGCCAACTATAATTCTAACTAAGGCTCATGATGGATCTAAGGGATCAGGAAGATCAATTGAAGAATATAATATGTTTGAGGAATTGTTAAAGTGTAAAGACTTGTTAGGTAAGTTTGGTGGACACCCAATGGCAGCAGGAATGTCAATTCCAACAGAGAATATTGATGCTTTTAGGGAAAGGCTTAATAATGTACAAACATTAACTGATGAAGATGTTTTAGTTAAAGTACAAATAGATTTAACACTGCCATTAAATAAGATAAATTATGGATTAATTGATGAAATATCACGGTTAGAACCTTATGGAAAAGCAAATTCAAAGCCTTCATTTGGAGCAAGAAAAGTAAAAGTCACTTTAGCACAAATATTGGGAAAAAACAAAAATGTGTTAAAATTAAAGTTAAAATTTGATAATATTTTTGTTGATGGAATATATTTTGGAGATATAGATACGTTTGAACATACAATAAAAGAATTTTGTGGAGAAGAAGAATATTATAGGTTATTTAACGGAGAATTGAATAATGTATATTTAGATTTTGTGTATTTTCCAGAAGTTAACGAGTATATGGGAAATAAAAAAGTTCAGTTGATAATAAATAATTACAGAGTTTCTAAATAACAAAAATTAATTATTAAATATAAATTTAGATATTATTGCATAGAGGTTCTGTACTTCTCGCCTCCACCATGAAACCCACGAGAAAATTATTTTGATTTTCTTGTGGTTTTTTTATAATTTAAAGAATTACTATAATGAAAAGTATATTAAAAATAATAAAAGTTCACATATTTATAAATAACAATTATTAAAGATAAAAATGTAAAATATATATGTATATGGTATAATATTAAAAAAAATTATTTTTAGGTAGTGATATTATTGAATGAAAAAATAAAGAAGTTTAATATTCCAGTTTATGATGAATATTTTATAGGCAGAAGTAATGAATTAGATGCAATAAATATGAATTTTAATAAAAATAATGAGAGCTTGTCAATTCAAGCATTAGTCGGAATGGGTGGGGTTGGGAAATCTAGTATTGCAAGAAAATATGCTAATGATGAGTTTGAAGGATATAATTTGATTTGGTGGTTTGATTCGGAAAATGTAGACCAATTAAAGATACAATATTTAAAATTAGCCAAAATTTTAGATGTTGATATTGATAGTAAAGATATTTATAAAATAAGTAATGATGTTAATATAAAATTAAATGAAATGAAAAAATGTTTATTAATCTTTGATAATGTAGAAGAATATGAGGATATAAAACCATATTTATGTAGGAAAGTGCATATATTAGTTACAACAAGAAACCGTCAATTACATGGTATTATGAAAAAAAATATTATTCCAATTGATGTTTTTAATGATATTGAAGCAGAAAATTTTATTCTAAATCGTTTGGAATTAGAAGATACAAATTACAATAAAAATTTAGCTAAAAATTTAGTAGGAAAAGTTGAATATTTACCATTACTTTTGGAACAAGCAGTATCTTATATAGAAAATGATATCACTATGGATTTAAAAAAATATTTGGAGTTATTTGAAAAATATAGTGAAAATAATGAAATTTATGATTACTTGAATGAACTTGATGTGCCAGAAAATTATCATAATAAGATAACAGTTACATGGCAAATTACATTTGATAAAATAAAGAATATAGAACCTAAAGCGTTAAATGTAATTTATATATGTTCGGTTCTATGTGCAGATAATATATCATATGTTTTTTTAGAAAATAGTAGTGAGGAGTTTAAAGAAAAATTTTGGAAGAGTGATTTTAGGGACTCAAGTGTTATTTTAAAAGATATATTAAATATTATTTATAAGTATTCAATAATATCTTGGGATAAGAAGAATTTAAATATGAGAATGCACAGGATAGTTCAGTGCATTGTACGGGGAATACTAAATAAAGAAAACAAATTAGAGGAATATCAAAATTATACTCTTGATTTATTGAATGATACTTTTAATTTTAGCGAAAATAACGATGAAACTTGGTCATACTGTAGAATTATATTTCCACATATAAAATTTATATTGAAGGATATCGATAAAAGAAGAAATAATGACTTTAATAATTTCTCATTATATCATTTATATTGTAAGATGAAAGATTATTCATATTCTTTTCAAAATTTTGAAGATACTAAGAAGTATATATTAAAAAAAATTGAATTTGATAAAGTGATTTTTAAAGAAGATGAAGAAGTATATGAAAGCAATTTAAATAATTTGGGACACATATATGAAAGAATGGGGGATATAGTAAATGCAAGAAAAACATTAGAAGATTGTTTGATTTTGAACAAAAAAAATCATGTTCCACCTGATGATACTACTGCTACAGCTTTAAATAATTTGGGGCTGTTGGAGTTGAAAAATGGAAATCAAAATGAAGCAAATGCGAAATTTAATGAAGCCTTAAGTATAGATTTAATATATTTTGGTGAAGATTCAGAAGCAGTTTTTATAGATTTAAATAATATTGGGTTATCAGAAATTAAGATAGAAGATTATAAATCAGCAAAGAATAGTTTGGAAAGAGCATTAAAAATAGGAAAGAAATGCTTTAATGAAAAAAATATAAAATTAAGCGCAACTTATGAAAATTTATCAGTTACATTAGTGAAACTTGGTGACTATGAAAATGCATTAAATAACTTAAAAAAATCGAATCAAATGCTAAAAGACTTTTATGGTAGTTATAATGATAAAATTGTGAATCAGATGTTATGTATTGCTGGTATTATGGATAAAATTGATAGTAAAGCATCCGTAACACAATATGAAGATGCTTTTAACGCAGCACGAGACGTATATAAAGAAAATGAAAAAGAATTTATAGTTTATATTCAAAGGTTAAATGATAAATATTTTGAATTAGAAGATTATAAAAAAGCAAATAAGTTACTTAAAGAAGCAAAAGAAATTATTAATACTTATTTTAACGATAACATACTTTTGAAGACAGAAGTATTAAGAGATTTGGCTGAAACGTATAATCAAGAAAAGGATTATGAAAATGCTACAATAAATATAGAAGAAATGCTAAAAATACCAGAGAATAATGATATAAAAATTAATACACAATTGATAAACGATAGAACAGCTTTGTTGAATATGTATTTGAAATTAGAAAAATTTAATGAGGCTATTCAACAATGTGAGATATTAATTCAATTGAATAAAACTTTTAAAAATATAGATTATAATACAATAATAGAACTTTCAACTATTTGTTCTGTTTTCATGAAAAAAGAAAAATTATATGAAGAGGCATTAGAAAAAGAAAAATATGCTTATGAATTAAACTGCAAGTACAATAGTACAACTAAGAGAATTAGTGAAAATGCGAAATATTTAAATAATATTGGCTATATATATAATTTAAAAGGCGATAAAGATAATGCTAAGAAAAAGTATAAAGAAGCTATAGAAATTATAAAGAAATATGCTGATGTACCAAAGAGTAATCAAATAGATATTTATCTAAATTTAGGAGATGTGCTTTTGGTAGAGGAATTATATGAAGAAGCAAAAAGTAATTATAAATTGGCCTTAAATATAGTTATAAATAGTGAAAATTTAGATGATATCAAGAAGTGTTATTTAGCCTTATCACAATTTGCTTTAAAAAAGCATGATATGGGAGAAGTTGCAAGTTTATATAAAAATATATTAGAGTTGGACAAGAAGAAACATGTTGATGATGAAGTTATAGATGATTTAAAAGTTATAATTTCAGCTACATGTAAAAACAAAAAATTAAAAGATGCAATTCCATATATTAAAGAAAGATTGATGTTAATTGAAAAGTTATATGGAAAAAACAACAAGGAGTATAATGATTCGTATAATTTATTGAATAAAATCGAAAAAAAATTGTCTGAGGTAGGTGTGGAAGAAAAAAATATGGTAAGTAAATATTTAAATAGAAATCAAGCAGAAATCTTTTCGGAAAGTTGTAATATTTTAATTATAACTGCAACAGATTTAGAAACAAAACATTTCTTAGAAAAGGTAATCCCATTACCTAATCAGAAGGATTTATTAATTTCAACTATAAAGTCACATACATATACAATTGGGAAGTTTGGATCTTTTTCAATTGTACATGTTCAATCTCAACCTGGAGCTGTAAGCAGTAATGCATCTTTAATTACTACTAAGGAATCGATTGAGTTTTGGAAACCTAAAATTGTTATAATGGTAGGTATTGCTTTTGGTGTTAATAATGAAAAGAATAATATAGGTGATGTTATAGTATCACGACAAGTATGTCCATATGAAATAGAAAAAATTACACAAGATAAAGAAGGAAATAAGGTAATAATAAGGCGTAATCCAATAGTTGAAGCAGGTAATATATTAAGTGATCGTTTTACTATTGTTAGAGATTGGAATTATACATTAGAGAATGGTAAAAATGCCAAAATAGTTGCTGGACAATTATTATCAGGTGAAAAATTAATAAATAATATAGAATTTAAGGAAAATTTAATGAGTGAATTTCCAGAAGCAGTTGGAGGCGAAATGGAAGCAACAGGTGTTTATGTTGCCGCTAAAAATTGCAATTGTAATGAATGGATTGTTGTAAAAGGAATTTGTGATTGGGCAGATGGAAATAAAGATGTTGAAAAGGAAAAAAATCAAATGGAGGCTATAAATTCTGCAGTTGATTTGTGTGAACATGTTCTAAATAATCCATATTCATTTGAAGATATAGATGTTAAAAGTATTATGAATAATTAATGGATTAATGGTGATTGAGGTAAAATATTATAAGATAGTGGATTTTAAAGGTCATGTATCGCCTCCACCATGAAACCCACGAAAATTTAAAATTTGGATTTTCGTGGGTCTTTTATTTTTTACAGGGAATAAGTGTTCCTATTCTTAAAAATGTGATATTATGTTACACTTGATGTAAATTGACTTATTATAATATTTATAGGATTTTCTGGGGGGTGAGAGGTTGGCTACAAATGACAATACATTAAAGTCATTGGGATTTACATATCAAACTTATATAGCTCTTATTAAATGTCTTGAGATGGATATAGGTGACAAAGTAGTTATAGAAAAATTAGGAGATGTAAGTTTAATTTCTGTAAAAGGTATTTCCGAGCAGATTGAAGTTAAACATCATTTGGGGGCAACTAGTATTTCTGATAGAAATGATGAAATTTGGAATACAGTTTGGAATTGGTATAATAATTATGATGAATGTAAGAACATACAAAAGTTAATTTTGTATACAACGGCTAATTTATCAAGTGAAAATGTATTTAATGATTGGAATAATAGAAAAATAGATGAAAAATATGATATTTTCAAAAAAGTTGGAGATGAGACTAAAGGCAAAGAAGAAAGTTTTAGAAAAATATTTAATAAGATATTTGATAGTAGCCACAATGAGTCAAAGTTAAAAAGTGTTTTAAAGAGATTTGAGATTAAATCTGAGCAGGAGACTATAAAGACAATTCTCGATAAGTATGAGAGGAATATTTTCAAATTTCTAGGGGATAGGGATAGGATAAATGAGTTTGTTTCATCAATTATTGGAATATTAATGACAATTCCAATTGAAAGCAGTTTATGGGAAATAACTTATGAAAGATTTAATTCTATTTTTGCAGAATTTGCAAAAAGATTTACAGATGCAAATAGTACACCACTTCCAACTGAATTCGAAAATTATGAACTACCAGTTGATGATAAGGATAAAATAACAGATAAAAAGTTTGTTCATGAAATTAAAAGAATTGAGTTGTCGGATGAATTGACTGAAGCAGTTACTAATTATTGTAGAACATACAAAACAATTATTAGATACTTTGATTCCAATGTAGTAAAATCTAAAGATTTAAAAGAATATAAAGAAGATTTATCAAAGATATTAAATAATAAACGAAAGAAGTACTATATAAAATCAATCAGTGATGATAAGCTTATTCTTCCTAATTCTCAATTAATGTATTATGAATCTATGGAGATGCAACCTCAAAATTTTAAAGGTGTTTGCAATAACAGAGTTTTTTTTCAGCAAGGAATGATGCATATTATAGTAGATGATGAAGATTTTAATTGGAATGTGGGAGATAAATAATGGCTATATTACATATTGAAACTTTAATGTATAATCCAATATTTACAAGTAAGATGATTCAGTGTTTTATAACAGGATATGAGAAGGATTTGGATTTGAAAATAATTTTCTATGTATTACCAATTGTGATGTATAAAGACTCTAGAGAAAGGCTAAATAGTGCTCGAGCAGATAGCACTATTTATTCAATGTTCTCTAAGGAAATAGATTTTAAGGAATATGGAACGAAATTGAATTCAAGGCTTTGCTTAAATCATGTAAAAGATGTATTTGAAGATTATATTAAGATAACAAAGCAAGCTATTATCATTTTAGCTAATCAGGATAAAATTAGTATTTCTAATAATATAAGTTTACAAGAAAAACTTCAATATAATAAGACTCCAAATTTGATAAGAGATTATTTTAAAGCAGCATTTTATCTAGGAAAAATGTTAAAAGATATAGAGATTGAAGAATTTGAAGAATTATTAGGTTTGAAATTAGATAAGTAGGTGAGTATCATAAAAAGTTACATTGAAGCTATAATTTTAATAAGTGAAGAAAGCGAAAGATATGTTGATTTTACAGAAGGTGTTAATATAATAACTGGAGAATCGAAAACTGGTAAGAGTGCTTTAGTTGAAATAATAGATTATTGCCTTTGCAGTTCAAGATGTACTATTCCAAAAGGAAAAATTACAGAATTTGCAGATATATATTCATTAATTATTGTTGTTAATTCTGTAAGGTATATAATTGCACGAAAAGCCTCATTTTTATATAGAAAAGAGATGTATATTTCTCGATTATCAGATGATAAAAATTGCAAATCAATAGATATAAATTTTTTTAAGGATTGTAAATTTTATAATTATAAAGTTGTGCAAAAGCAAATTGAAAAACTTTTAGGGTTAAATGTTACAAATCTAAAAGATGATAGTGAAGAGACAAAAGAATCAGCATCTTTACGGCATATGACATCATATATGTTTCAGCATCAAAATTTGATGGCAAGCAAATTTGCACTTTTTTATAGATTTGATGACTATCAAAAGAAAAAAGATGTTATAGAGCAGTTTCCAATATTTGCAGGCATAGTGGATCAAGAATTTTATTCAACGTTAATGTTGTTAAACTCTTATAAAAAGGAATTAAAAAAATTGCTAGCTAATCAAGTAAGCAATGATAAGATTAAAGATGACATTAAAAACAATTTAATTGATAAGTTTAAGGAATACTATGCTTTAATAGGCCGAGAATTTAATGATGACTTAACCTTGTATGATTTGATTAGATTAGAAAATAACTTGCCTAGTCTTAGTGATGAATATTCTTCAAGTAAAATTATAACAAAGTATCATGAGTTGAAGAATAATATAGAAGAATTAAGAGATAAGGAGGATGTATTAAAAAGTAAAATTTCAAAATTAGATTTAGCAAATGAAAGTAGTGAACTTTATATAACTTCTTTAGAAAAACTAAAGCAGAAATCTGATTTATCTCAAGATGAAGTTAAAGAGTATATTTGCCCAATTTGTGGTAGTGAGTGTACTGATTTAAATGAAATTTCCAAAGGTGTTAAGGAAGCGACTGCATGGTTATCAGAAGAAATGAAGCTGGTAGATTTAAGTAATGATAATCTATTTGAAGAAAAGAGAAAGTTAATTGAAGAAAAAGATAATGTGGTAAAAGAAATCAAGCGAAAATGGGCTCAAAAGAGAAGTATAGAGAAGGATTATTTGGAAAAAAACGCAAGATACGATTTGGACAATAAATTAAATTATAAAAAAGTTGAAATTAAATTTTTTATTGAAACAATTGATAAAGGTCTATTTGAGTCTATAGATCAAGAAATAGTTGAACTTGAAGAAAAAATATCACAATGTAATGAAAGGATAAAAGCCTTTAATCTTGAAGAGTCTAAAGCTAATGCAAAAAATATTATTAACAAAAATATGAATAGATTAAAAGTTCATTTAGACTTTGAGGAAGAGTTTAAACATTACAATCTCTATTTTGATTTAGATCAATTTGAACTTTCTTTGATAGGTAAAAATAGAGGAGAAAAAGTAACTTTAAGTGAAATGGGAAGTGGTGCAAATTGGGTATCATGTCATATAGCTCTTTTTCTTAGTTTATTACGGTATTATGCATCACAAGGGGAAAAATCGCCTATACCTACAGTAATGTTTTTTGATCAACCAAGTCAAGTGTATTTTCCGCAAGATAGTTTGGAGGATAATAAAAAGGTTAATATAGAAATTGAAAAGGATAAGCAGGCTGTAACAAAAATGTATAAGGTTATGTTTGATGAAATTGAGGATATATATGTAGATATAGGAACAAAGCCTCAATTAATAGTTGTTGATCATGTAGATTATAGGACTATACTAACGAAAAACGAACAAGATTATTTCGAAAAAGCCACAAGAAGAACGTGGAGGGGTATACAAGCATTAATTTAAAGATTAAATAATAAAAACGAATATACATTATTGTAAGAAAAATAAACTAACTATTAGCAGGATATAAAGAATAATTATGAATTAAATAGAAGTATGAAAATTAAAAGAAATGCTTGAAGCAAGATGAAGTTTTAGGTATTTCTTTTTCTATTTTTACGGAGAAATTTATTATGGGAAAAATATGCAAATTAGAACTGTTGGAAGATGTAAAAGTGAAATATTCGAAAGAAATCATATAGGAAAGTAGAGAAATAATATATTTGAGTAGTTGAAACTAATGAAGTATCTGATAATACTATAGTAATATTTAGGTAAATATTACTGTGCATTAATTATATGATTACATAGACGCAAAGAGATAGAAGATATACATAGTAAAAATGGTTTAAATACGTACTAATTATATTTAAAAGTTGTTTGTGAAACTTGAATATGATTTTATAGACGCATATAGTAATATCATAAGATAAATTAATGAAGAGGGCTGATAATTATGATATTTGCATATATGAGAATAAGCACCCAAAAGGAAAAGCAAACTACAGATCGCCAAAGAAAAAGGTATTAGAATTATTGCTCTTGACACCCCATATTTAAATGAGAGGGAAAAAACAGTTCAACGAATAAATCAAGGGTTAGCAGTTGCAAAGGCTAAGGGAAAGACTTTAGGTAGACCAAAGGTATAGATACCTAAAGAATTTATAAAAGAATACAAAAAAATTAAAGATGGTGCTTATGGTAATATGCCAGCCTCTTCATTTGCTAAAATGTTGGGTATTGGTAGAAGTACTTTATATAAGTATATTAAATTATATAAAAAGACTTAACGTCTCTCTTTTTATTTTTAGAAATATTAATATAAAACTAGATAGGATTAAATTTTTAATATAAAAAAATTATAATATGTTAAATTCAGGGTAATTATATGATAAAATAGACCTATAGTGTAATAATAAAACTAATACAGAATTATATTGGAATAAAGGAGAGAGTATATGCAAGATTTAACAGTGAGATCAGAAAATATACAAAGAATATATGGTTTTTATATAACTAATAGATTATTAGTAAATAGAAGATATCAGAGAAAATTAGTGTGGAGTATAGAGGAAAAATCAGCATTTATAGATTCAATAATGAAAGGTTATCCAGTTCCATTAATATTACTAGCAGAAATAAATGATGACGATAATACTACGTTTGAAATAATAGATGGTATGCAAAGATTAAATGCAATAGTATCATTTATTGAAGGCGAATTTTCAGTAGATGGAAAATATTTTGATTTAGAGGCAATGGCTGAAAGTAAATTAATGTATGATAAAAAAGAAATTAATCAAAATGAACCGAAGATGGATAGAGAAATATGTACTGAAATAGCATCATATGTATTACCGTTATCCATATATAAAATGGAAAGTGAAGAGCAAATAGATGAAATATTTAGAAGAATAAATTCTAATGGAAAGCATTTATCTAAGCAAGAAATAAGACAAGCAGGATCTATATCATTATTTGCCAACATGGTTAGGGAATTATCAAGTGAGATAAGAGGGGATTCATCTTTAAGAGAAAGATTATTACTTAATGATATGAAGAATATTAGTATAACAAACAAGGAATTAAATTATGGAATTAATGTAGATAAGGTATTCTGGGTTGATAATACTATAATAAGAAGAGAACAAGTAAGAGAATCAAAAGATGAAGAGATAATAGCGGATATATTAGCATATATATTATTTAGGGATAAACCACAATCTAGTAGTAAAGCATTAGATGAATTTTATGGATTTAAAAGTGAAAAAAGTAAGAGATTCAAAGAGCTAGAGGAAAATATAAGAATAAGAGAAAGAAAAAGAATTAAAGAAGATTTTTATAAGGTATTTAATATAATGAAGACTGTTTTAATGAAATCAGGTAAAAAATTTAATCAGTTAATATTCAAAGAGAGCAATTTAGATAAGATACCAAGATATTTTCAAATAGTATATTTAGCGTTATATGAATTAATTATTGATAAAAATATGAAAGTAAAATCAATTGATAATTTAATCAAATCTTTGGATGGGATATCTAAAAATATTAAGTTAAGTCAAGGTGGAGGAACATGGAGTGCTATAGAGAGAGAGAATAATGTAAATTCTTTGGTTGGAATTATTGCAAAAAACTTTACCGAAAATACGGAAGATCCAGCTATGGTACAATGGAGTGTAGAGTTAGAAAACATATTAAGTCAATCTACAACAGAACAAAGTTCTTTTGATTTTAAGTTAGGATTTTGTAACTTAAACGAAAAAAAATTTATAGATAAGACTTTTAGTAAAGCAATTAAAACACTTACCGCAATGGTTAATAGAGGTAAAAATAGTATGGGTTATATAGTTGTAGGTGTAGCAGATAAAAAAGTTGATGCTGATGAAATAGAACAATTTACTGGTGAAAAATATATTAAAAAAGGTAATTTTTTTATAACAGGAGTTAATCATGATATAGATATATTAGGGACAGATGATGATAGATACTTTCAGATGATAATACAATTTATTGATAAACAACCAATAGAAGATAAGTATAAATCTCAAATTACAAATAATATAAAATTTTTAGATTATGGTGGTAAAAGAGTTATAATAATTAAAATGGAGGAAAAAGGTGAGCCAGTTCTCTATGATAATAAATATTATGAAAGAAAGGGTGCGAATATATCAGAAATTAAAATGAATGAAGTTATTAATTTGTTTAAAAAATTTTAAGATATAATTGTTTGCTTGATGTTTATTCTCTAAAAATTGGACGCAATACGGTTGTTGAAAATGTATGGGCTGGTAGCTGAGAATGACACATAAAAATATGTTATTTGTAAAAAATAAAAGTCTTGAAAAATGATTTTAATTATTTTTCAAGACTTCTTTAAGTTATTTTTGCATATAAGTCACTAACTGATATAGAAAGTGCATTACAGATACCTAAAATTTCATAATCACATAATTCTCTAGTTTGATTTTCAATTTTTGAAATCATTGTTCTATCAAATTTAAGACCTTTAGTTGATAATCTGGCAGCTAAGAAATCTTGAGAAATACCTAATTTACGTCTATAAATTTTTATATATGGGCCTAAAATATTTTTGGCTTCTATTAGTAATCATCCTTTCACTATTTTTTAATACCATGTATTAATTTTAGTAAATAGCAAACAATAAAGTGTGCTACTTTAGCACGGTATGATAGATTTTAAAATTAATTTGGAGGTTATATATGAATGTTTTTATTCCAAAAGTAAAAGAGGTATCGATATTTAAAGAAATTGCCCACAATATAGTCAATCCGCTAGAAATATTAAGAGAGGCTATAAGTAATTCATTTGATGCAGAGGCGCTGAACATATATATAGATATTGATAGAAATAATAAAGGAGAATTTCTAATAACAATTAAAGACGATGGAAAAGGTATGGATATTAATGCAATTCATAAATTCTTTAATTTAGGAGACTCAAATAAGAACAATTTAGGAATAGGTGAAAAGGGGTTGGGAACAAAAACATATTATAAGAGTGATTTGATATCGGTATTCACTAAGATTAAAAACGAAAAGGTTTATAAAGCAGAAATGGTAAGTCCATGGCAAAAATTAAATGAGGATATAATACCACAATACACAATTGACGAACTTAATGAAAAATTTGAATTTAAAAGTGGAACTATTGTAATAATAAAGAATTATAAGATAAATAATCCAGAGAGGTATTTTAATTGCGAAACTATTAAGGATTATATTCAATGGTTTACGGCAGCAGGAAGTTTTAAAAATATATTTGCTAGTATTCCAAGCCTTTATAAAAATATTAAAAATATGCAAATAGCACCTAAAGTATTTATAAATGATAGTATTTTAAATCAAAATGAAGAAATAATAGGTGTACATATCTTTTCTCAACCACAAGAATTACCTGATGAAGATATAAATGAAAAAATATATAAAAGAACAGTAAATTATTGTAGGCATTTTGGACCATTTCATTTAGAAACTAATATAAATGGAGAATATGTATCGGTTGAGATATATGGAGAAGTAGCAGGTATCAATCGTAGAAAGGAAATTTCTAGATTAAAAAAAGGTGAGACATATAAAGGAAGGTTTGGATTGTATTTAGCAAAAGATTTCATTCCATTTTTAAGAAGAATTGATTTGTTGAGTGATGAACAATACTATCATTATCATATCTTGGTGAATTCGCAATGTTTTGAATTAACTGCAGACAGAAATAATTTATCTAATGAAAATGATCCAAAAGTTAAATGGGTATTGGAAAAGACAAAGGAGATTATAAATACTAAAATAAAACCTATAGCACAAGAATACTATTTTAATTTAAGAAAGAAAGAGGAAGAAGAATATGCAGCAAGACGTAAATTTGAATCAATAAATAAAAATTTAAATAATCTTGAAAAACTTGATAATATTTTAATACATTACATTCCGATTATCAAAAAACCATATTCTGAATATGAAGTGGCTATGTTGTTTATTGCATTGCTTTCTAATGATAAAACTAAAGAGTTTATTGGGGCTATATTAAAAGTAATTACATATTCTAGGATTGCAGCAACAGATATGATTTGTTTAGATAAAAAAAATAATAATGTTCTAGTAGAAATAGAGTATAAATTAAGTAATTTATTTAAACACAAGCATCCTTTAAATACATATGATTATGTAGTATGTTGGGATGTAGATATTGACTATAATAAAATCATAGAGTTTAACGAGAAGAAAATTATTTTAATGACTAAAGGAGAAAAAAGTATAATTTTGTGTGATAATGATAAATCAATTGAAATTATTAATTTAAGAAGTGTAATAAATAAGATATTAACTAGAGATTTAGAACAACAAGTTAAAAAAGTCTCAATATAGAGTATTTCAGAGTTGGATGTTTGTAATTAACGTTATAGGAAGTAGCTTTAATAATAAAATTGTTTAAAGATGCAAGAAGATTTCTCAAAAGTATATGAAGGAATGGATGAGTTAGAAAAACATATTACTGAAAATACTTTACTTATTGAAAATATAGATGAAAATGTTAGATTACTTGTAGATTTGGAAGGTAATATTTAAAGAACAAGAAAGATCTTATAATAATGAAGAAAAGAGATCTGTTTATGATAAGGTGGATTTTATTATAGATTCTCTAAAACAGATTTCTATGGAGGTAAGTAATCTTTTTGAAATTGTTGAAATTAAAAAAAAGACACTGGCGAGAATAGAATAGATATCAAGATACTAAAAGAACGTCAATTTAAGAATGATTAAAGCATTCCACAAAATAATAACCAGAAATATTATCGGGTTTAGACTGTGGACAAAGACGACAGACTAGAACTCCCTAATCAAAGGGAGTTTCTCTTATTTTATTATAATACTATTTTCTTTAGTTTGTTTGCTAGAAGTTATATACATGAGAGTTTCGAAAAAACTACATTTAATATAGATATAATACCATTTGCATAGTTTTATATAAATCATATTTATACATTTCAATAAAAATATCTATGTTTTAGAGTTATAGTATCAACTTGTAGTATGTTGTTATTGATGTTAAAATTAAGTAATCAAATTCAATTTCATGGTGATATATTTCAGTAAGATTCAAATGGTTAAATTACTAACATTAAATGTAGTAAATAGAATCACTAAATTCAATGAATAGAATTGAAAAGAATATAAGTGTTGAAAACACTTGTTTTTTTATTTATAAGAATGAGAAAATCATAGATACTTTAATAAATGCATGTGGGAGATTAGATTCTGCTAAAAAAGGTTTAGAACTGTTACTTTCAACAGATGAGGAAGAAGCTAATAAACTTGCAAAAGAATTAGTGAAATTAAATGAAGAAAGAAAAGAGATGACAATGGATGGGCTAGAAACAGCAGTAGAAATTATAGAAAAGAATAATATGGTAAATGATAAAGTTTTTGTTATCTATATTTCAGATGTTCATGAAAGCTTGGCAGGAATAATAGCAGGAAGAATAAGAGAAAAATATAACGTTCCAACTTTAATAATTACAAAATCAGAAAATGGTGCAAAAGGTTCAGGAAGATCAATAGAAGAATACAATATGTTTGAAGAACTTGTTAAATGCAAAGACTTGCTTGGAAACTTTGGAGGTCATCCTATGGCAGCAGGATTTTCATTAAAGGAAGAGAATATTGACGAATTTAGAATAAGATTGAATGAAAATACAATATTAAAGGATGAAGATTTACTAAGAAAAATTACTATTGACTGTGTTTTACCTCTTGATTCAGTAAACTATGAATTAATTAATGAATTAGAAAGATTAGAGCCTTTTGGAAAAGCAAATTCTAAACCTTTGTTTGCTGAAAAAAATATTAATTTATTAAAAGCTACAATACTTGGCAAAAATAAGAATGTATTAAAATTTAAGATTAAAACTAAGTCAAATAATTTATTAGATGCTATTTATTTTGGTGATGTTTATCAATTTGAAGAAATGATAAATGACAGATATGGACGAGAAGAGCTACAAAAGCTTTATGATGGAACTTATAATGATGTAAAGTTAGATTTAGTCTTTTATCCTAGCATTAATGAATATAATGGTAATACAAGTATTCAAATAGTAATACAAAATTACAGATAATTAAAGCAGTTAACAGTTCACAATTAATAGTTAACTGAATTAGAAGGGGTGGTATTTTTGGCTAAATACAAAATAATAATGACAGGTGGAGGAACAGCAGGGCATGTGACTCCTAATTTAGCACTGATTCCTAAATTAAGAGACAATGATTTTGAAATAAAATATATTGGAAGCAAAGATGGAATTGAAAATGAAATAATAACACAAAATGATATACCTTTCTTTGGGATCTCATGTGGAAAATTAAGAAGGTATTTTGATGTGAAAAACTTTACTGACCCCTTTAAAATTATAAAGGGAATTGCACAAGCGTTAATGATACTATCGAAAGAAAAACCAGATGTTATTTTTTCAAAGGGTGGTTTTGTGGCAGTACCAGTTGTTATTGCAGCATCTATAAAAAAAATACCTGTAATAGCTCATGAATCAGATATGACACCAGGACTTGCAAATAAATTATCTGCCCCTTTTTGCAGTAAGTTATGCGTAACTTTTCGTGAAAGCTTAAATTTTGTAAAGGACAGTAAAGGTGTTCTTACAGGCAGCCCTATAAGAAAAGAAATACTTCAAGGTGATAAAAATAAAGGGAAAATAGCGTGTGGTTTTAATGATAATAAAGAAATATTGTTTATTATGGGTGGAAGCCTTGGTTCAAAGCTTATAAATGATGAAGTAAGAAAAAATTTAGAAGTGCTTTTAAAAGAATTTAATATAATTCATATTTGTGGTAAGGGAAATATAGATGAAACCCTTAAAAATAAAAATGGATATAAACAATTTGAATACGTAAGTGAAGAATTACCAGATTTTATGAATGCGGCTGATTATATAATTTCAAGAGCAGGAGCAAATTCTATATTTGAATTTTTAGCATTAAAAAAGCCAACTCTATTAATACCACTGTCAAAAAAAGCTAGTAGAGGGGATCAAATTTTAAATTCTAAATCATTTAAAAAAGAAGGCTATTCATTAATGTTAGAAGAAGAAGAAATTACAGAGGGTGTCTTGTATAATAAAATTTTAGAACTTAAGGAGAGAAAAGAAGAGCTTATTGGTAATATGGAGAGAAGTCAGGCCCAAAATAGTGTAGAAGGAATAATACAAGTGTTATTAGATAGTATAAAGAAATAAATTACTAAAATGTATATTTATTATTTAAAATAATACAAATTGCAAACAAATCTTGCAAAAAAAAATATGTGAGCTATAATAAAAGAGTAAGTTCATTTTAGTGAAAAAGAAGGTTAATTATTTAACAAGAAGATGAGGTGCTATTTAAATGAAAAAAGTGTCAATCATTTATTGGAGTTGCGGTGGCAATATAGAATCATTAGCAAACGTTATGGCAGATGGTGCTAGAGAAAAAGGGGCAGAGGTAACTGTAAAACATGTTGCGGATGCTACTATAGAAGATGTTTTAGAAGCAGATTCTATTGCGTTTGGAAGCCCGGCAGTAGATTCCACTAAAATAGAACAGCAAGAAATGAAACCATTTCTAGAACAATTAAAGGACTTAAATCAAGAAAATGAAAACAAAAATTGCATTTTATTTGGAACCTATGGATGGATTGAAGATACTTTTATGAAAGTATGGAAAGATGAAATGATATCTTATGGGTTCAGTGTAATTGGAGACTTAGCAGTTAAAGATTCACCAACTAAAACGCAAACAAATCTTATTAGAAAATTAGGCGAAGAACTAGTTAAATAATATAGAGGATAAAATATTATAAATAATTTTATTTATAATGTTGTTTATGTGTGTAATTTTGGAGAAAGACTTTAAAAGCTAATTATTTAGTGTGTTTATTAGGTGGTCTTTAAGACTTACTTATATAAAAAAATTTAAATTACTAAATTTAAGTTTTAAAAATAGAAAGAGGGGTCAACGCGATGAGAAAAATGAAAACTATGGATGGTAATACTGCAGCAGCTCACATATCTTATGCATTTACAGAAGTTACTGCAATATACCCAATTACACCATCATCACCAATGGCAGAACATGTAGATGAATGGGTAGCACAAGGAAGAAAAAATATATTTGGACAACCTGTAAGAGTTATGGAAATGCAATCAGAAGCAGGAGCAGCTGGAGCAGTTCATGGATCTTTACAAGCTGGAGCATTAACAACAACTTATACGGCTTCACAAGGTTTATTATTAATGATACCAAACATGTACAAAATTTCTGGTGAAATGTTACCAGGAGTATTCCATGTATCAGCTAGAGCGTTAGCTACATCGTCTCTAAACATATTTGGAGATCATCAAGACGTTATGGCAGCAAGACAAACTGGTTTTGCAATGCTTGCAGAAGGATCAGTTCAAGAAGTTATGGACTTAGCACCAGTTGCTCATTTAACAGCAATCAAAACAAGAATTCCATTCTGTAATTTCTTTGATGGATTTAGAACATCTCATGAAATTCAAAAAATTGAAGTTTTAGAATATGATGAATTAGCTAAATTAGTAGACTATGAAGCATTAGCTGCATTTAGAGCTAGAGCTTTAAATCCAGATCATCCTGTAACTAGAGGTACTGCTCAAAATGCAGATATCTATTTCCAAGAAAGAGAATCTGTTAATAGATTCTATGATGAACTTCCAGAAACAGTTGAAAACTATATGGCTGAAATCACTAAATTAACAGGTAGAGAATATCACTGCTTCGATTACTATGGAGCACCAGATGCTGATAGAGTAATAATAGCTATGGGTTCTGCTACTGACGTTTGTGAAGAAACTATAGATTACTTAAACGCTAATGGACAAAAAGTTGGTGTTGTTAAAGTAAGACTATTCAGACCGTTCTCAAATGAAAAATTATTAGCAGCTATTCCAAAGACAGCTAAGAAAATTGCTGTTTTAGATAGAACTAAAGAACCAGGAGCTGCTGGAGAACCATTATACCTAGATGTAAGAAATGCATTCTTCGGACAAGCAGATGCACCAGTTGTTATTGGTGGTAGATTTGGTTTAGGTTCAAAGGATCCAAATCCAGGACATATTGCTGCAGTTTATGCTAACTTAGCACAAGATGCACCAAAGAATGGATTCACAATTGGAATCAATGATGACGTTACAAATACTTCATTAGAAGTAACTGAAGATATAGATGCAACTCCAGTAGGAACTACAGCTTGTAAGTTCTGGGGATTAGGATCAGATGGTACTGTTGGAGCAAACAAGAGTGCAATCAAGATCATTGGAGATCATACAGACATGTATGCTCAAGGATACTTCTTCTATGATTCAAAGAAATCAGGTGGAATTACAGTATCTCACTTAAGATTTGGTAAGAAAGCAATTAAGTCACCATACTTAATAAACAAAGCAGACTTTGTTTCATGTTCTAATCAATCATATATCCACAAATATAATGTAGTTGATGGATTAAAACCAAATTGTACTTTCTTATTAAATACTATCTGGACTCCAGAAGATTTAGAAGAAAAATTACCAGCTTCATACAAGCAATTTATAGCAAATAACAATATTAAATTCTATACTATAGATGCTGTAGGTATAGCTCAATCAATTGGTCTTGGTGGAAGAATCAACATGATAATGCAATCAGCTTTCTTTAAGCTTGCTAACATTATTCCAGTTGAAGATGCTGTTAAGTACTTAAAAGACGCAGTTGTATCTTCTTATGGTAAGAAGGGTGAAAAAGTCGTTAACATGAACAATGCAGCTATTGATAAAGGCGTTGAATCTTACGTTGAAATCAAAATTCCAGAAGCTTGGAAGACTGCTGTAGATGCAGAAGTTGTTGATACTAAAAAGAAATCAGACTTCGTTAAGAATATAGTTATCCCAATGAACAGACAAGAAGGGGATGCACTTCCAGTTTCAACATTTGTAGGAATGGAAGATGGTACATTTGAACAAGGTACTGCTGCTTTCGAAAAGAGAGGAATTGCAGTAAATGTTCCTGAATGGGATTCAGAAAAATGTATCCAATGTAACCAATGTTCATATGTATGTCCACATGCTGTAATAAGACCATTCTTATTAACAGAAGCTGAAAAGAATGCTGCTCCAGAAGTAGTAACAGCAGTTGCAACTAAGGGATTAAAGACAGAAGAACCATTATTCTACACTATGGGGATTTCACCATTAGATTGTAGTGGTTGTGGAAACTGTGCTCAAATATGTCCAGCACCAGGAAAAGCATTAGTTATGAAACCACAAGAAAGTCAACATGTAAATATACCAGGATGGGATTATTTAACTGAAGATATATCAGTAAAGGCTAACCCAATGAATAAGAACACAGTTAAAGGTAGCCAATTTGAGCAACCATTACTTGAGTTCTCAGGAGCTTGTGCTGGTTGTGGAGAAACTCCATATGCTAAGCTTATAACTCAATTGTTTGGAGATAGAATGATGATTTCTAATGCAACTGGATGTTCATCAATCTGGGGTGGATCAGCACCTTCAACTCCATACACAACTAACAAAGAAGGACATGGTCCAGCTTGGGCTAATTCATTATTCGAAGATAATGCTGAATATGGATTAGGTATGTTCTTAGGTGTTAAATCTATGAGACAAAGAATTGCTTCAAAAGCAGAAGATGCTATAAAAGCTGGTGATGCTGCTAGTACTGAATTACAAGATTGGTTAAACAATGTTGATGAAACTGCTGGTACTAGAGAAAGAGCTACTAAATTAGTTACTGCTTTAGAAAAATCAGGATCTGATATGGCTAAGTCTATATTAGAAGATAGAGAATACTTCGTTAAGAGATCTCAATGGATCTTCGGAGGAGACGGATGGGCATATGATATCGGATACGGTGGAGTTGACCATGTATTAGCAACAGGAGAAGATGTAAACATATTTGTATTCGATACAGAAGTTTACTCAAACACAGGAGGTCAATCATCTAAATCTACTCCAACTGCTGCAATAGCTAAATTTGCTGCAAGTGGTAAGAAGACTAAGAAGAAAGATCTTGGTATGATGGCTATGACTTATGGTTATGTATATGTAGCTCAAGTTAACATGGGAGCTGATAAGAACCAAGTTCTTAAAGCAATTGCAGAAGCAGAAGCTTACAAAGGACCATCATTAATAATTGCTTATGCACCATGTATCAACCACGGATTAAGAATTGGTATGGGTAACAGTCAAGAAGAAGCTAAGAGAGCTACTGAATCAGGATACTGGGGAATGTATAGATTCAACCCAGAATTAAAAGAAGCTGGAAAGAATCCATTTAGTTTAGATTCTAAAGAACCAACAGCAGACTTCAGAGAATTCTTAATGGGAGAAGTTAGATACTCTTCTCTTGCTAAAGCATTCCCAGAAGCAGCGGAAGCTTTATTTGAAAAGACTCAAAAAGATGCTATGGAAAGATTAGAAGGATACAAGAAATTAGCTAATCAACAATAGTATTAAAAAATAATTAAATAACTAAATTTGCGCAAAAATTAAGAAGTCACTTATTTATAGAAATTATTCTATAAATAGTGACTTCTTTTTTGTGAAGAATTAATTAGTTTTTTTTGATTTTAGGGTTTTAATTTTATTCAATAAAGGGTAAAATTGAATTAGGTATATTATAGATACCTAGAACCTAAAGGAGGTCAAATGATGGAAAAAGATTTAGAAAAATGTGGATGTAGCAGTGAAGAAGGAACTTGTGGTTGTGGTGGACATAATCATGATGATAAGGAACATGAATGTTGTGGCGGACATAATCACGAAGGTGGTTGTGGATGTGGTGATGATGAAGAAAGCTTCGTTATAGATTTAGAAGATGAAAATGGAAATGTAGTTACATGTCCTATAATCGATGAATTTGAATTTGAAGAAAAAGTATATTACTTAGCTCAAAATCCAGAAGAAGATTCAGTATATCTTTTCAGACTTGATGATGAAGAACTTGTAGTTCCTGATGAAGAAGAATTTGATAGAGTATCAGCTTATTATCAAGATGAATTAGTGGGCGAAGAATAATAAATAAAAGACTTTGGTGATTATTACCAAAGTCTTTTGTTTATGCATATATAAACAAATTAAGTATAGATGTTTTTTATATAAAAAATGTTAATAAAATTTCATATAATATTTTAACATAAGATGAATCAGCATATTGTTTACAATTTAATGTATTAATGATATATTTTTATTATGTGACAAGAATATACAAATAGAATGAAGACATCTCCAAAATAACTGACCAATATGTTAGCTTATTTTGCATCATATTGTGCTCTAAAGTTATAATAATTAATTTGCGAATAGAAATATAAATTATTGATACAAATATATGTTTATATATGGAAGGTTATTTTTTATGTCTAACTGGAGGGAATAAAGCAATGCAATTATCTAAAAAAGCGGGCAATATGAGTCCATCTATTACATTAGCAATTACGGCTAAAGCAAATGAATTAAAAAGTCAAGGGATTGATGTGGTAAGCTTTGGCGCTGGGGAGCCAGATTTTAATACACCAGAAAATATAATTCAAGCTGCTATAAAAGCAATGCATGATGGAAAAACTAAATATACTCCAGCAGGAGGTATATTAGAGTTAAAACAAACTATATGTGAAAAGTTTAAAAAAGACAATAATTTAGAGTATAAGCCAAGTCAAATAACAATTTCTACTGGCGGTAAACAATGTTTAGCTAATGCTTTAATGGCTATTTTAAATCCAGAAGATGAAGTATTAATTCCAGTACCATATTGGGTTAGTTATCCTGAGTTAGTAAAATTAGCTGATGGTGTACCGATATTTGTAGAAACATCTAAAGAAAACAATTATAAATATACAGTAGCTGATTTAGAAAAGGTTACTACAGATAAAACTAAGGCGATAATAATAAATAGTCCAAACAATCCAACAGGAACTATTTATCATGAAGAAGAATTGTTGGAAATTGCGAACTTTGCTAAAGAACATAATTTGTTAATCCTATCAGATGAAATTTATGAAAAATTGATATATGATGGAGAAACGCATATAAGTATAGCATCTTTAAATGAAGATACATATGAGAGAACAATAGTTATAAACGGTTTGTCTAAAACATATGCAATGACAGGCTGGAGATTAGGATATGTAGCTGCAAGTGAACAAATAACTAAACTTATGACTAGCATTCAAAGTCATATGACATCAAATGTAAATTCAATAACACAATATGCAGCAATAGAAGCATTTAATGGACCAGTAGAAGATTTAAATAATATGATAAAAGAATTTGAAAATAGAAGAAATTTTATGATATACAAGTTAGAAAAATTAAGTGAAATATCAATTATAAAGCCAAGTGGAGCATTTTATATTATGGTTAATATATCTGCATACTTAAATACTACTTTTAAAGATCAAGTTATTAATAACTCAGTAGATTTTGCAAAAGTATTATTAGAAGAAGAAAAAGTTGCAGTAATACCTGGATCAGGATTTGGGTTAGATGATTATATAAGATTATCTTATGCAACATCTATGGATATAATAGAAACTGGAATAGATAGAATTTCCATATTTTTAAGTAAAATTAAATAGTGAAAAAATAGATACCTAATATGAAAAGTATACTTATGGAGATAGCCAAGTGAAATAAATGGTAATCTGATTTAAAAATTCACAAAAGAATGCTTTTTATTTCTGTTTTCGGTATATTTGAAATTGGGTATCTATACTATTATGTAATTGTTAATAGTATTTAATTCTAAATACTTGGTTATTTTAATAAAAATTAATCATATATGCTGTAATTTTAATGTAGATTATTTTTTGCAACATATATAGTAAAAATGAGTGTTTAGAATTAAATATTAAAAGGTGGGTATTGGAAAGTGAAAAAACTTGCTATATTCGATATAGATTATACTATTACTAAAAAAGAAACCTTGATGGAATTATTTAAATACACAATAAAAATTGACAAGAAAAATATTCGTTTTTTACCTAGAGCTATATTTTGCGGAAGTATGTATATGCTAAAATTATATGATGAGAGAGAAGTAAAAGAAAAGTTTCTAAAGTTTATAGAGGGAATAAATGAAAAAGATTTAACTAAGCTTGTGAAAGATTTTTATAATTACAAATTAAAAACAATATTATATGAAGATGCGTTAAATATGATAAAGAAACTTAAAAGTGAAGGATATGATATATATTTAATTTCTGCATCGCCTGAATTTTATGTTAATGAATTTTATAATATAAAAGAAGTTGATAAAATAATAGGAACAAAATTTAATTTTGCAAATGGAATTTTTATGAGAGAAATTAATGGGAAAAATTGCAAAGGTGAGGAAAAAGTAAGAAGATTAAAGGAATTTCTTAAAACAGAAAAAATAGAAGTTGATTTTAAAGAATCATATATGTTTTCAGATTCTTTATCAGATAAACCTTTATTAGATTTAGTTGGGAAACCCTATTTAATAAATTACAAAAAAAATCATCAGATAGAAATACTTAAATGGAAATAGAAGAGGAATTTAAGCTTTGGAAATAAAAACTAGAATTATTGGTAGTAGATTATTTTGGGGAAATGGTTATAGAATTATTAGTATTATTTAATTTGAAAGGTATAGCAAATATTTAATGAGGTAAATTATATAAAAGAAGAGAGGGATAGATATGGGAGAAAAAATAATATATGAGGTATTAAGAGTAATAGAAGGAAAGCCTATTTTTTTAGAAAATCATTTTAAACGAATGCAAAATTCATTTGAATTAATAGGTGAAAAAGTTTCGTTGATTTATGACGATATAAGTAATAAAGTATACGATCTGATAAAAAATGAAAAAAAATTAGAAGGTAATATAAAAATAACATACGAAGTGTATGGTAAGATATTAAAAATATTTTTTATAGAGCATTCATATCCTTCAAGTGAAATGTATGAAAGTGGAGTTAGAACAATATTATATTTTGGAGAGAGAGAAAATCCAAATGTAAAAATAGTAAATGAAAATTTTAGAGAGAAGATAAATAAAGAAATAAAAGAAAATAATGCTTATGAAGCTATATTAGTTGATTCTAATGGATATATAACAGAAGGAAGTAAATCTAATATATTTATGGTTAAGGGAAATAAACTTTTGACATCACCTGTTAAAGCAGTTTTACCAGGAATCACTAGGGGGGAAGTTTTAGACTTGGCACAAAAACTGAAAATTGAAGTTGAAGAAGTTGAATATAAATATTTAGATATAAATAAATTAGATGGAATGTTTATTTCAGGAACATCGCCCAAAGTACTGCCGGTAAAATTAGTAAATGATATAAGTTTAGATCCTCATAATTGGATAATTAGAAAATTAATGGTAGAATATGATGATGAAGTAAACAAATATATAAAAGCCCACTAAAAATGATATTAATTGTTATTTTGTGTAAAATCATATGAATTATTAAAATAATGGATATAAAATTAAACTAGGCTGTGGTATACTTAAGTTACGAAGTATTTTTTTATGGAGGAGATAGTTATGAGTTTAAAGTTTTCTGCAACATCAGTGGATGAATGTCTTGAAAAAGCATCTTCTGAATTGAATATTTCTAAAGAAGCTCTTAAATATAGGGTGACTAAAGAAGAAAAGAAATTTTTCAAAAAGAAAGTTGAAATAGAAATAATAGAAAGCGAAGAAAATGAAAATAACAATGATAAAAATGAAGCTATCGATAATTTGAAAGAAGAACAAGAAATAGAGGATACAAAAGAATTTTTGGGGGCTAAAGTAGAAGCAGGAAAAATAATAGTAACAGACTCCAAAAATGAAGATGATATTATTACAATCAAAGCATGTCCGGGTGTGAATTTATATATTAATGGTCAAATAAGTAATCAAATAACACCTGTAACATCTAAAGATAAAATTGAATATAAATTTGATGAGATTGAACCAGTTAGAAGTGCTGATATATCGATTACAACTAATAGAATGGAAGCGTATGTAAATATAAAATCTACACCCATACATATATATGAGTTGGAAGATCAAGGATATAGAAAAAATTTAACACTTACAAAGAAGAAAGTGGGAGATAAGCGTTCGCCTAAATATACTGCCAAAGAATTGAGTGACTTATTGGTAAGTAAAGGTGTTCGGTATGGAATTATAAAAGAAGAACTTGAAGTTATAAGTGAAGAACATGAAGTGTTTAATAAATTAGTAGCTAAAGGATTAGCAGTTGTAGATGACGTACCAGATGAAATTCAACTTTTATTTAAAGAATCAGAAGAATTGCATTATAAAGATACAGAACAAAAGGTGGATTATAGAAATAGATTTTTAATTGCCAATGCTAAGGCTGGTGATGTTATAGGAAAAATAGTGTTGGGAAGAACTGGAAGTGACGGGCAAGATATATTTGGAACACCAATGAAAAGAAAAACAGCTAAAAAAGTTGTTTTCAAAATTGGAGAAGGATGTAAACTGGAAAATAACAATATTATAGCAACTACAGAAGGCAAACCTGCTTTTAAGGCGAATACTTTTGTAGTAAACAAGCTATATAAGGTAGATCAAGTTGACTTGAAAAGTGGTAATATAGATTTTGTTGGAAATGTAGAAGTTGTCGGAGCTGTTGAAGAGGCAATGGAAGTTAAAGCAGGAAATGAACTTAATGTTGGAAAAAATGTAGAATCAGCATTGGTAAGAGCGTCAGGGCGAATTACTATTGGTGGAAATGTATTAAATTCAACAATAACTGCAGGTTGTGAAAATGTAGAAAGAAGACAGTATTATGATAACTTGGTAAATTTGAAAACCATAATAAAAGAATTAGGGGCTTCATCAGAACAAGTAAGAGAAAATAACTTACTAGGACAACGACAATATGGAGAAATTGTTAAAATATTAATAGAAAATAAATTTAAGTCATTGCCGAAATTAGCAAGAAATATTTTAAATTATAATATGTCACAAGGGATTCAACAGAGTGAAATAACTACATTCATAATTAATAAATTATTAGGGATGGGACCATTAAAATTAAAAGAATTTAAAGAAATAGAAAATTTTCAAGGAATAGTAGAAGAAGAAATTGAAGAAATTGAAAATTTAATAGTAATTCCAGCTGATATTTATTTAGAGTATGCACAAGGTTCTACGATAGAAGCATCAGGAAGTGTTTTTATAACAGGAAAAGGACAATATACATCTAATATAATAGCTTTAAATAATATAGAATTTTTAACTGATAATTCTGTTTGCAGAGGGGGGACATTATCTGCGGGTGCGGAAATAAAACTAAAGACTGTAGGAAGTGTAGCTGGTGTTAGTACTATATTAAAAGTTCCTAAAAAAGGACGTATTACAGCTGCTGTAGCTTATAATAATACAATTTTTTGTTTTGGTGAAAAGCAAATTATGCTAGAAGTTTCATCAAAGAATGTAGAAGTGTATTTAGATAAAACTGGAGAAATAACAATTGACAAGTTTATCTTATAGGAGGTTTAGAATAATGGCAAGTAACGAAAATAAGATGTTGATATTTGGACTTAATGGAGAACATTATGCAACAGATATTAAAGAAGTTGAAAGAATTTTAGGATATCAAGAACCTACTGTTCTTCCAGATGCACCTATCTTTGTGAAGGGCGTAATAAATTATGAACAGAGTATACTTCCGATAATAAGTTTATCAAAAAAATTTAATTTGGGAGAAGATAGAGATAGTGAAAATAGAAAGATAATAATTGTAAAACGAAATGAAAATAAATTTGGGATTATTGTAGAAAATGTATATGAAGTAAGAGATGTTAGTGGTGATTTGATGGAAGCAGCACCACCTATAACAGCTACAATAGACAAAAAATATATTGCAGGATTAATAAGATTAGAAGATAATATAGTTATTTTATTAGACTTAGAAAAAATATTGTCTTCAGAGGAAGAAGAAAATATTTTTTAGGGGGTAAAAATGGTAAGTACTGAAATAAAAGTTGGAATAGCTGATCTAAATGTTGTACTAGATCCTGGTGCAATTATGACAATAGGACTTGGATCTTGTATAGGAATAGCCTTGTATGATAGGACGATAAAAGTGGCAGGATTAGCACATATAATGCTTCCTGATAGTACTCAATTTAAAAGTAATACAAACCCCATGAAATTTGCAGATTTAGCAATTCCACTGTTGATTGAAAAGATGGAAAAAGAAGGATGTAATAAGAGGAACATGATAGCAAAAATTGCTGGAGGGGCTTCGATGTTTAATTTTTCTGATAAAAGTATAATAAGTGATATTGGAAAGAGGAACAGTGAGGCAGTTAAAAAAGCTTTGAAAGATGAATCAATTCGAATTATGGCTGAAGAAATAGGTGGTAATAAGGGGAGAACAATGATTCTTAAAGCTAATGATGGAAGTGTAATACTCAAGGTTGTAGGGCAAGGAATTATTGAATTATAAAGAGAGGTGTGATATGGATGGATAAAATAAAAATTGTAGTTGTTGATGATTCTGCTTTTATGAGAAAAGCAATATCTGATATGATAGAATCAGAAAAAGATTTCGAGGTAGTTGCAAAACTAAGAGATGGAAGAGAATTAATTGAAAAGATAGATAAATATAATCCAGACATTATCACATTAGATGTACATATGAAAGACTTGGATGGCCTTGCAACACTTAAAGAATTAAAAAAAATGGATAAAAATTATCCAGTATTAATGGTTAGTAGTGCAACAACAGAGGGATCAGAATTAACATTAGAATGTTTAGATAATGGTGCTATTAGTTTTATTACTAAACCATCAGGAAGTATTTCTTTAGATATAATGAAAGTGCAAAAAAATCTAATAGAAGAAATAAGAAGCATAACAAGTAATGTTAAACCTAAAAGAAAACTTAATAATATAGATAATAATAAATTTAATGTTAACAGTAACTATACAATTAACAATACAATTGAAGTAAAGGAAAAAAGTGTGAATAGTTCATGGTCTATACCAAAAAATAGAAGGATTGATGCAGTTGTCATTGGAGCGTCTACAGGAGGACCTAAGGCACTTCAAGAAGTATTGACTAAATTTCCTGCAAATCTAGGGGTTCCAGTTTTTGTAGTTCAACATATGCCCGAAGGTTTTACTAAAGTATTTTCAGAAAGATTAGATAAGGCATGTGCAATGAGAGTTGTTGAGGCAGCAGAAGGAATGAGAATACATAATGATACAATATATATTGCTAAAGGTGGTCAACATATGACTGTTGGCACAAATAATGTGATACGATTAAATGAAGAACCCCCTATATGGGGAGTTAGACCAGCAGTAGATAAATTATTTAATTCCGCTATAAAAGTATATGGTGGAAATTTAGTATCTGCAATTTTGACTGGAATGGGTAGAGATGGAGCTGATGGAACTAGCAACATAAAAGACAGTGGTGGTATAACAATATCAGAAGATAAATCTACATGTACAATTTATGGTATGCCAAAAGCTGCATTTGAAACAGGAAAAGTAGATTTAGTAGCTCCACTTAATGAAATAGCTGGCAGGATAATAAAAATAGTCAAAGGAGCATAGGAGGAATAATGGATTTTAATGAATTTCATAAATGGATTTATAAGGAATTAGGAATAAATCTATCAGCATATAAACCAGAGCAACTTAATAGAAGAATAAATAGTTTGATGACTAGAGTTGGAATAAAGTCATTAGATGAATATTCAAAAGTAATAAAAACCAATTCAGAACAAAGGCAAAAGTTCTTGGATTTTATTACAATAAATGTGACAGAGTTTTTTAGAAATCCAGAATTATTTGTTGATTTAGAAAAACAAATAGTCCAAGAATTATTACCTAATAATCCAAGTTTAAAGATATGGAGTGCTGCTTGCTCAATAGGGTGCGAACCATATACAATAGGAATAATATTAAATAAATTATCACCAAATGGACGACATAATATAATAGCAACTGACATAGATGATACTATACTCACAAGGGCTAAAATTGGAGAATATACGCAAAATGAGATGAAAGGTGTAAATAATTCAGATTTAAGTAAATATTTTTCAATAAAGGACGATAAATATTATATAGACACTAAAATTAAGAGTATGGTAACTTTTAAAAAGCATGATTTGATTTTAGACAAATATGATAGTGGCTTTGATTTAATTGTATGTCGAAATGTTGTTATTTATTTTAACAACGATATAAAACAAGAAATTTATAAAAAATTTAGCAATTCATTAAAAAAAGGTGGGCTTTTATTTGTAGGAGCTACAGAAAGCATTTATAATTATAGAGACTATGGCTTTGAAAAAGCGTCAACCTTTATTTATAAAAAAGTATAAAGGAGGAATAAAGATGGATACATCTCAATATATGTCAATGTTTTTAGAGGAATCATTAGATAATTTGCAAACATTAAATGAATCATTATTAGATTTAGAACAAAATCCAGATGATACAGATAAGGTAAATTCAATATTTAGAGTTGCTCATACAATTAAAGGCATGGCAGCAACAATGGGATTTACAGATCTTGCAGAACTTACACATAAAATGGAGGATGTATTAGCTGAGTTTAGAGAAGGAGATTTAAAAGTTACTCAAGATGTAGTAACTGTATTATTTGATTGTCTTGATACATTGGAAAAAATGGTTGACAATGTTCAAGAAGGGTCAGATGAAAAAATAGACATAGATGGTATAATTAAAGCCTTGGCAGATATTAAAAATAAAGGGAATATAGAAAACGCTACTAATATTAAAGCTAAAGATGTAGAGTTATTACCTAGTGATGTATTAAATTTAGACTTAAATCAATATGATACATCAGTAATTAAACAAGCAAAAGAAAAAGGATATAATTCTATTGAAATAAAAGTAACATTAAGTGAAAATACTCTATTAAAATCTGCAAGAGCATTCTTAATTGTTAAAGATCTTGAAGAACATGGTGAAATTTTAAAATCAGACCCATCAACTCAAGATATTGAAAATGAAGAATTTGATTTTGAATTGAAGTTTATATTAGTAACTAAAAATACTATAGATGAAATAATATCTGTAGTAAATGGAATTTCAGAAGTAGCAAAGGTTGAAGCTTCTGAAATTGAATTTGAAAATATTGAAGGTGTTGCAAAAATACCAGAACAAAATGCACCAAAGCAAAATGTTGCAGATGTAAAGATAGTTGAACCTAAAGCAGAACAAAAAGTTCAAATAGAAAATCAACCAGCAGAATTAAAGGTTGAAGCTAATAAAGCACCAGAGAAGAAACAAACGCAAAAGAAAGAAGTTAAAAAAGCTCATCAATCTGTAAGAGTTGATTTAGAAAGAATAGATAATTTAATGAATATGGTTTCAGAGCTTGTAATTTATAGAACAAGACTAGAACAAATAGTTGTGTCTCATAAATCACAAGAGTTAAATGAAACTTTAGAACAAGTGGGAAGAACAACATCTGATCTTCAAGATTTAGTTATGAAAATTAGAATGTTGCCACTAGACACAGTATTCAATAGATTTCCAAGAATGATAAGAGATGTATCAGTAGAATTAAATAAAGAAATTAACTTTATTATAGAAGGTGCAGATACAGAACTTGATAGAACAGTTATAGATGAAATTGGAGAACCATTAATTCATTTATTAAGAAATGCAGCAGATCATGGTATAGAATCAGCTGAAAAAAGAATTGCTCAAGGTAAGTCTCCGGTTGGAACAGTTAAATTAGTTGCATATCAAGAAGGAACAAAAGCATTAATAAAGGTAATTGATGATGGTGCAGGTATAAATGTCGATAGAGTTAAAGCAAAAGCTGAACAAAGAGGCATAAGTACAGACGGAATGTCAGATAATGATATTAGAAACTTAATTTTTGCACAAGGATTTAGTACAAATGATGTTGTAACTGATATTTCTGGTAGAGGCGTTGGAATGGATGTTGTTAAAACAAAAATTGCAGCACTTGGAGGCACCGTAGATTTATATAGTGAAGAAGGTAAAGGGTCAACATTTGTAATTAAGCTTCCACTTACATTACAAATAATACAAGCATTGCTTGTAAAAGTTGGAGAAGAAACTCTTGCAATATCACTAGGTTTTATAGATAGAGTAATAGATTATAAGGAAGAAAAAATAAAGAAAAGTAATGGAAAAGAAGTAATTGTTTATAGGGAAGAAGTAATTCCGCTAGTAAGACTAAATGAAACTTTAGATATTGAGGCTAGCGTAACTAATAAGAAATTTGTTATAATAGTAAACGTAGGAGATAAAACTATAGGGTTATTAGTCGATTCATTACTAGGGCAACAAGAAATAGTAATAAAACCACTTGGAAAAACATTAAAGAATTTAGATCAATATATTGGTGCAACAATACTTGGTAATGGATTGGTAACACTAATATTAGATGTGGGAGCATTATTATAAAAATATGTATTAGAACAAATTTTAAGGAGGGGTATAGGTGGAGTATTCTAATTTAAGCGCTTTACAATTAGATGCACTTAGAGAAGTTTCTAACATAGGGGCTGGAAATGCAGCAACTGCTCTTTCCATGTTGATAGGAAAAAAAGTAGATATGACAGTACCAGCGGTAAATGTTGTAAGATTAGATGACATAGTTGAAGAAAATGGTGAAACTGAAGTTGCTGGAACAGTTGTTAGAGTACTGGGGGATATTGCAGGAAATATTCTATTAGTATTCGAAAATTCAACATCTGAAAACATAATAAAAAAATTGGTTGGAACCAAGCAATCACCTGAAAGTGAGATGGGGAGTTCTGTATTATGCGAAATAGCTAATATAATATCCGCAGCTTATATGAACTCTATAGCACAATTAACTAATCTTGCTATTTTACCATCGGTACCAGCTACTTCATATGATATGTTAGGCGCAATACTCACAACAACATTTATAGAATCTAATCAATATGATGAATATATATTAGATATTGAAACTGTATTTTTAGATAATGATACAGAAGAAAATATAGGAGGGCATTTTTACTATATACCTATGCCCGGGTCATTAGAAAAAATATTGAAATCTATAGGAATAAATTAAATTTGGAGGGAAAATTATATGGCTAAAGTTTTAATAGTAGACGATGCAGCATTTATGAGAATGATGATAAAGGATATTTTAGAAAAAAATGATTTTGAAATAGTAGGGGAAGCAAATAATGGAATAGTTGCAGTTGATCTTTATAAAAAAGAGAAACCGGATGTAGTTACTATGGATATAACAATGCCTGATATGGATGGTATTGAAGCAGTTAAACAAATAAAAGCATTTGACCCAGAAGCTAAAGTTATTATGTGTTCAGCAATGGGACAACAATCAATGGTTATGGATGCAATAAGAGCAGGAGCAAAAGACTTTATAGTAAAACCATTTCAAGCAGATAGAGTTTTAGAAGCTATAAAGAAAGTTGTAGGGTAATTTAAGTTAACAGTTAATAGTTAGTTTTAATTGTTAACTGTTAAAGAGCAAATCTCTTTGGAATTTAAAAATTAATTGACAATTGTCAATTGAAAGGGAGGTTAAGAAAATGCAAATAGTAGTTTTCAAATTAGGGGAAGAACATTTTGCAGTAGAAACAGAAAGAGTTCAAAGTATAACTGATACTATGGGAATTACAAAAGTACCTAAAGCTCCAAGTTATATTAAAGGTTTAATAAATTTACGTGGAAGCATTAAATCTCTTGTTGACATAAATTTATTATTAGATGTAAAACCAGGAAAAGAACAAAACAATATTATAATTTTGACAGTTGAAGATGAGGAAATAGGAATATCAGTAGATGAAGTTGAAGAAGTTTTAGATATAGATGAAAAAAGTATACAAAAAGTAGATAAAGAATCTGGTAAGGTTCAACAATATATAAAAGGTATACTAAATTATGATGAAAAACTTCTTACAATAATAGATATAGACAAATTATTAAATTAATTATTGAAATGAGGGAATAATATGGCAGATGTCTTATCGCAAAATGAAATAGATGCCTTGTTATCTGCCTTATCTACAGGTGAAATAGAATCAGAGGAAGTTGGTAAAGAGGATGAAAAACATAAGATTAAACTTTATGATTTTAGAAGTCCTCAAAAATTCTCAAAAGAGCATATAAGAACTCTAGAATTAATTCATGATAATTATGCAAGAATAATTTCCAATTACTTAACGGGTCAAACAAGACAAAATGTTAAAGTTAAAATAGAAACTGTAGAGCAGATAACTTATGAGGAATTTATACATTCTGTGCAAAACCCCACTATTATAACGATATTTAAGATGCCTCCTTTAACAGGCACAATAATATTTGAAACTAATCCTCAATTTTCACTTCAAGTAATAGATGTTTTGCTTGGTGGAAAAGGTGATAGGAAAACAGAAACAAAAGAATTTACAGATATTGATAAAAATATAATGAGACAAATAACAACTGGAATGATTAGTAATTTAAAGTTAGCATGGGATTCTATATTAGATGTTGAGCCAGAAGTTGAAACGATTGAAACTAATCCAGCAGTAAATCAAACAATGGCACCTAATGATCCAGTGGCATTAATAACTTTTTCTGTAGAGATGAATAAGAGAAGTACTTTTATAAATATGTGTCTTCCATATTTAAGTGTAGAAAAAATATTGGATAAATTAGTTGTGCAATATGCATTTAGAAGTGATGATGAAAGTTTGTTAGCTGAATCAAGAGAAAAAATAGAAAAAGGTATTAATAAAGTTGATGTTGATGTTATAGCTGAACTTGGACATGCTAGTTTAACAGTAGATGATTTCTTGAAATTAACAGTAGGTGATGTAATTAAACTTGATACAAAGTGTTCATCCCCAGTAAAAATGTATGTAGGTAATGAAGAATGTTACTATGCTAAACCAGGTATAGCAGGTAAGAATATGGGTGTTGTTATTTTAGATATAACAGATAAGGAAGTGAATGGGTATGAGCAATAATTTTTTGTCACAAGAAGAAATAAACGCATTGTTATCAGGGGAAGAAGTATCTTCTAGTGAAGAACAAAATACATCGTCAGATGATAATAACTATGCATATGATGCAGAAAGTATAACTGATATTGATAAAGATTTACTTGGAGAAATTGGGAATATCTCTATGGGATCCGCTTCAACAGCGCTATATCAGCTTATAAATCAACAAGTTAATATAACTACCCCAGTAGTAACTGTAACAACTTTAAGGGAAATAAAAGAAAGTTTTGAAACTCCTAATATTGTTTTAGATATTCAATATGTTGCTGGTATAATAGGAAGAAATATATTAATTATAAAAATTTCAGATGGATTAGTTATTTCTAATCTTATGATGGGTGGAGATGGAAATATAACTGAAACTCATGAAATATCTGAAATAGAAATTAGTGCAGTATCAGAGGCTATGAATCAAATGATAGGTTCTGCTGCAACATCAATGGCAACTATGTTTGGTAGAAAAGTGGATATATCACCACCTTCATCAAAAATAGTAAAAGATGAAGGAATACCAATTTCAGATGCAATACCAGAAGATGAACCAATTGTTAGAGTTTCATTTAGAATGACTATTGGAGATATAGTAGATAGTAATATTATGCAAATATTTCCGATAAAAACTGCTAAGAATATTGTTTCGATAATGACAGGAGAAGATAAAGTGGAAGAACAAGCAAAGGCAGAGCCAATTGTGAATAAAGAAATAAATCAAACACCAGAGCCAACTAGAGTGGAACAACCACAATATCAACCTGAACCTCAGTATCAGCAACAAGTTCAATATCAGCAACCAGTTCAATATGAACAACCTATGCAAAGAATGCAGCAACCAGTAGAGGTTCATGCAGCAGCATTTGAGCCGTTAGTTCCTCAAAGTAATGTTCCGCCAATAAAAAATATAGATTTAATATTGGATGTTCCTTTAGATATATCGGTAGTACTAGGAAGAACAAAAAAGAGTATACAGGATATTTTAAATTTAGGAACAGGATCATTAATAGAACTAGATAAACTTGCAGAAGAGCCAGTTGAAATATTAGTTAATGGAAAACAAATCGCTCTTGGAGAAGTTGTTGTTGTTGATGAGAACTTTGGAATAAGAATAACTAATATAGTGAGCAGTGTAGAGAGAATAAAGAGAATACAATAATGAACTCCCGAAAGGGAGTTTTTTTTGAAGGGGATGTCCTCTTCTTTTTTTATAAGAAAAAAGTGTAAACTTAATTAGAAAGTATTCGATAACTATAGTAATAGAGTAATAGAGTAAGAATGGAGAAATGTGTTATGAGTATTGAAAGAATAAACAGGCAACCATATATAAATGCATATAATTCAAATAGTAGTAAAGCTGTAGAAAAAGTTAATAAATCAAAAGAAACGGATAGAATTGAAATTTCTGAACTTGGGAAGAGTCTTAAAGAGTACTCTTCAAATAATATTATTGGTAATGCTCAGAAAGTTGCTGATATAAAAAATAGACTAGATAATGGAACATATAATGTTGATGCTAGATTAACAGCAAAAAGTTTATTAAATACAATGAAGGAGAATATTGAATAAATATGATAAATGAACTTATTAAATTAATGCAAAGCCAAGAAGAAGAATTAAGAAAACTTCTAGAATTGTTAGAAACTCAGTATGAAATGATAATGAGTAAAAATATATTTGGTTTAGAAGGATTAGTTGATAAGATTAATGAGTGCGGTAAGAGAATTGCAAAACAAGAAAAAGAAAGAAGAAGTTTAATTGGAGAAAAAAGTATTTCAGAAATTATAAATAAATCTGAGAATAAAGAACTAAATAAAATATATAGTCATATACAAATAGCGTTGGAGAAAGTAATACAGAGAAAAGATACAAATGAACTTTTATTGAAGCAGCAATTATTATTTACTAGCAAAATGATAAACATGATGAATCCTAATAGGGAAATAAAGACATATAATTCTTATGGAAATTTATCGAAATAATAAATTTCGAATAATGTTAGTATTTCATAATAAAACATTGATTTTAAATATGTTGAAAATATATAAGGATGTAGAATAAACGGACATGGAAGTTGCGATTTTAGAGAGGTAGGATAAAAATGGCAGGATTATTTGATACTTTTACAGTAGCAAAAAGAGGATTAAGTGTACAACAATCAAATATAAATACGACATCTCATAACATAGCTAATGCACAAACACCAGGATTTTCAAGACAAAGATCAGTAGTTGAGACTACAAGACCTTTTGGAGGGATGTCTAGGTTCGATTCGTGTATAGCAGGACAAGTTGGAACGGGTGCTGAAGTAACACAAATAATGAGAATAAGAGATTCTTTTTTAGATTATCAAGTAAGAACTGAAAATTCAAATTATGGTACAGCGAATATAAAAAATCAATATTCATATCAAGTTGAAGATATACTTAATGAATCACAAGGATCTGGAGTGCAAACTGCATTAAGTAAATTTTTGAAAAGTTTTCAAGAATTATCGCTAGCACCTGAAAAAGAAAGTAATAGAACAGTAGCTATTCAACAAGCAGCAGCATTAGCGAATACTATTAATAGTAAATACAATCAAATGGAAAATAAAAAATCAGATGCACAAAAAGAACTTAAGCAATACACAACAGAAACCAATAAGATTTTAGATCAAATTAATGAATTAAATAAACAAATATCAGGAGTTTGTGCAGTTGGAATGACACCAAATGATTTGATGGATTCAAGAGATTACTTAATTGATCAACTAAGTTCTAAATTTGGTGTTAAAATTGACAAACAACCTAGAGAAACACTAGATTTAAGTGTAACAGAAGATTCAAGTGTTGGAAATTTGGTGAATTCCGATCCTAATAATGCAAATTATGCAAGATTTTCTTATGTAGAAAGTGCAGAATTTGTTAAAACTGGAACAGATGGTTCTGGAAATCCTATATATGATTATACAAAACTAGAAGTAAAGTACTCTGTGTTAGGAAATAAGGATAATCAAGAAACAATTACAGTGTCTGGAACGGCTGATGAAATAAGTAAATTAAAAAAAGATCTTATAGAAGATAGAATGATAGTGGGGAATCAGAAGGGGCTTATTGCAGATGCTAGTGGAGTAAAAATTACTAGTATGACTGCTAGTGATTTGGATAAAAAAATATTTAATAACATAACTAAAGGAGAAATAGCAGGGAATCAACAGGTTCAAGATGATATGCAAGGATATATGGATCAATTAGATAAGTTTGCAGCTTCATTAGCCTATTCTGTCAATGCAATTCAAACAGGAGATAGAGGGATTGCAGGGGATCAAGGTATACTTGATAAAAATGGAGCTAAAGTTACTACTGAATTATTTTTCACAGTTCGAAATGTTGATGGAACATTGTCAATTACAGATTCGGGAATTACAGCAAAAAATATTGCTATAAATTCTGCATTGGAAAAAGATCCTTCACAGTTAAATTGTGGACAATATCATGTCGATGATTATAGTGGTGAAAAAGACGGAACGAGAGCACTTGCTATAGCAGATCTTAAAAATTTAAAAATTGATATTGGAAATTTAAGTATTTCGGATGGAGATTTTAAATCTAGGGCAGATTTTTTTAATAGCACTACAGGAAGTGGATTAAAGTTTGATGCTAAAAATTTAAATTTAACAACAGATAAGCAAGGAACTACTTTAAGTGAGTATTATGGTACGATAATAAGTAATCTTGCAATAAAGAATGAAGCTGCTTCTAATGAGGTTGCTAACGGAGCTATAATTAAACAAGCATTAGAAAATCAAAGAACACAAGTATCGGGGGTATCGCTTGATGAAGAAATGACTGATTTAATACAATTTCAACATGCATATCAAGCAAATGCAAAAATGATAAGTACAATTGATCAATTACTAGATGTAGTAATAAATGGATTGAAAGCGTAAGGGAGGGAATATATTTATGCCAAGAATAACAAACTCAATGTTAACAGCAAATTATTTGAGTAATATGAGAAGAAATTTAGGGAATATGAGTACTATTCAAAATCAATTAGCTACTGGAAAACAGATACAAAGAGCATCAGAAAATCCTTATAAAGCAGTAAGAAGCATGCAGCTCAATGTGGAAATTGATTCTAATAAGCAATATAATTCGAATATAACAAATACAACAAATTGGCTTAATACAACAGATACAGCTTTAGGTCAAGCTAATAATATAATGAAAAGAATAAATACATTAATGATAAAAGCTGGAAATGCAGCTTATAAAGATGATGAAATATCTGCAATTAAAGATGAGGTAGGTCAAAAAATTAATGAACTTACTGGTGTATTAAATACTTCATTTGATGGAAATTTCATATTTGGAGGAAATAAAAGTACTTCGAAGCCAGTAATTCAAGATGCTAATGGTGGGATTTGTTATGCGGATAAAAATGGAGCTATTTTAAATACAGCAACAGATCCTAAAGTATATGATCAATTGAAAGCAAGCTTAAAGACAGAAATATCCGATGGAATAATAGTTGATTATAATAAAACAGCAGTAGATCTTTTAGAATTTAAAAACAATAAAAATCAAAATATAAATGCTATGGATCAATTGTCTAACATTATGACTTGTCTGGGAATAGCCTCAGGTGAATCGGCAAGTGGAGTAATAAAAAATGTAGGTGGAGGCACAACTACCATTTCTAGCTCTCAAGATGCTATATCACAATTGACAGGTAATTTGTTAGGATATTGTACTGATATATCAACAAATATTTCTAAATTAAGATCAAATGTCGGTGCTATGCAAAACAGAATGGAATCATCAAAAACTACTAATGAAGACCAAACATTTAATATGACAAGTATTTTATCAGAAACAGAAGATATAGATTTTACTGAGAAAACTATGGAATATTCTGTTCTACAAACAGTATATACAGCTTCTCTTCAAACTAGTGCAAAAGTACTTAGTCGCACATTAATGGATTACCTTTAGATAAAAGCAACTATATGACATAAGTGAAGGGAGTTTAAATTATGAAATTTATTTCTAAAATTCATGGTGAAATTCAATATGAAGAAAAAGATATTTTGACTTTTAATAAAGGAATATTAGGGTATACAAATTTAAAGAAATTTATACTTGTAGATTTGGAACAATATGAACCTTTTAAATTATTTCATTCATTAGAAGATGATGAAATAGGAATGATAGTAGTTTCACCTTATGAGTTTTATAAAGATTATGAAATTAAGTTAAATGAGGAAACAATATATAATTTAAGTATAAAATCGCCAGAAGAGGTAATGATAATTACAACAGTAACTTTAAATTCAGATTTTAGAAAAACAACAACAAATTTACAAGGACCACTAGTTATTAATACTTTAAGTAATGATGGGGAACAAATTATAATAGATAGCGTGAAATACAAAACAAAAGAACCTTTAATGAAGGAGTGATTTAAATGCTAATAATAACAAGGAAAAAAGGTGAATCACTCATGATTGGTGATGATATAGAGATTACAATATCTAAGATTGAGGATGGCAGTGTTAAGATTGGAATTAATGCTCCAAAGAGTATATCTATATTGAGAAAAGAACTTTATGAGCAAGTAAAGGACGAAAATAAACAAGCAATAAGAGTTGATATGAATTTACTAAAAAATATAAAGAAAAAATAAGATTTGTAATAATTGTAGGATTTAATCAAGGAGGAGTGATAAACATGGATGTTAATTCAGTTCAAAACAATATAAAATCTGTAGAATTATATACCGCTAGTAATGATGTATCACAATATTCTAATAATATTGAAAATAAAGATATCGAACATTCAAACATTAAAGCAGTAGAGAAAAGTTTAGAAAATCAAAATAATCAAGAAAAAAGAAATGAAACTTCTAAAAAACAGTTAGACAAAGCAGTTATGAAATTAAATAAATTTTTAGAAGATGACAGAACGCATGCAGAATACTCTGTTCATAAAGAATTAGGAACTACTATGATAAAAATCATAGATGATGATACTAAAGAAGTTATATTAGAGTTACCACCAAAAAAGATTCTAGACATGGTTGCAAGTATGTGCGAACAAGTTGGATTGATAGATAAAAAAGCATAAAAAAATGTTTTTGAAAAATTAATCTAATGGGGGATGAGAAATTGGAATTTAAATTAAATAAAATAGATACAGACATTAGAAAAAAAATGCAAGAAGAAATAAAAGATAATAAAGTACATTCTAGTAAAGCAATAAGCGTAAAGAAAGACATAAAAGAAGATAAGAATACAAAAAATAAAAAATATGAACATGAAGAAGAACAAAGAAAGGAAAAAAAATATCTAACAATTGATGGGATAAAATATGATGATAAAAAAGTAGCAATTAAGGTAGAAAAATTAGAAAATATAGATGAAGAAAACTCTAAAGGAAGAGTCTTAGATGCGAAAAAATAGGAGGACTAGATATGTATCAAAATGGCTATAATGTATATAAAAACAACAGTGTAAACTATGCATCAAAAGAACAATTATTACTAATGCTCACAGAAGGTGCTGTTAAATTTGCAAAAGTAAGTAGACAAGCTATAGTAGATAAAGATATACAAAAAGCCCATAATGGTTTAATCAGACTACAAGATATATTTGTAGAACTAATGGTTAGTTTAGATAGAACAAAAGATGATTGGACTGAAGAGTTATTTAGTGTATATGATTTTATTAATAGGAAATTAGCAGAAGTGAATATGAAAAAAGATGTAGAAATACTAGATGAAATCATTCCATTAATAGAAGATGTTAATAATATATGGCAAGAGGCTTATAAACAATCAAAAAAGTAAATGTAATAAAAAAAGTATAGAAAAATAAGGAGTGATAAATATGACAATGAGAATAAGCGGGTTAAGTAATTCTGGATTAGATATTGATGCACTAGTAAAGTCATCACTAAAACCTTATGAATTAAAAATACAAACACAAAAACAACAAAAGCAAATATTACAATGGCAACAAGAACAATATCAATCAATAATGAAAAAATCAAATGATTTTTATAATAAATATTTAGATCCTATAAGTTCAACTAGTTTGTATGCTACAAGTGCTTATGATCAATCTAAATTTAGTTCAAGCCAAGAGAGCGCAGTAACAGTTACTGGAAGCTCAACAGCTAATATAAGCAACTATACAGTAACAGCTGTGACAGATATTGCAACAAAAGCATATGGAACAATTAGCAATGCTGATATTAAATCAGGAAATAAAATAAAAATAAATGGTACTGAATTTACATTAAAAGGTAAAACATCAACAGAAATAGCTAATAATTTAAAAGATGATTTAGCGGAAAAAAATATAAATGTAACAGCAAGATATAGTAATTTGGCTAATAGCGGAGTCGGTGGCTTAATTATAGAAAATAAAGATGTAGGAGCTACAAGTTTAAGTATTCAATTTTCACAAAAAGTAGATGCTAGTACTGGATTAGCTGTTGGTACAACTGGTTCTTTTTCGACTAGCGTAAGTGGAAGTAATTTAATAGCTGGAAATAAAGTAAAGATAGATGGAACAGAGTATACTTTAAGTGGAACTACTGCAGCAGATGTAGTTTCTAATTTAAATTCTAGTTTAATTGCTACAAATGTAGAAGCTACTTATGATTCAACTAAAGGTATAATGACATTAAAATCTAAGGCTGTAGGTGATGCTCCAGCAAATAAATTTACTGCAAGTACAATTATTGGTGGTAATGAATCAACATTAAATGTAGATATAGATGGAAAATACTCGACTGACCCATTTGCTATTAGTGAAGCAGATGCAGCTACTAAAGGTTTTGCAATAAATGGACAAAACTTTAGAGTGGAATATAAAGCTGATCACACACTTGATTTAGCGAAGTTAAATACGCAATTGGGTGCCTCGTATATGGAAGCAAGCATAGATGGAAGTGGAAAGCTTGTGGTAACATCAAAATATACAGGAACAGCATCAAAATTTTCAGCAAGTACTGTATCGTTTGTTTCTGATGCAACTTCGATTGGAGCTATACCTGGAAAAAATCTTTCGGCTACAATTTCAGATGGTACAAATACCTATAATATAGTTGATGGTGTATTGCCAAATGGAACTACTATAACTGGAAATCAAGTTACAGTTGATGGAGCAACATTTAATTTTAACAGTAAGCCAACAGGAACTGTTACAATAACTGGTTCGAAAGATGTAACAGCATTGAAAGATAAAATCGTAAGCTTCGTAAAGGATTATAATGAATTAATAGGTGAAGTAAATGGTAGACTGTGGGAATCATATGATAGTGATTATCAACCATTGACAGATGAACAAAAAGAATCTATGAGTGAAAATCAAATTAAGCAATGGGAAACAAAAGCCCAAACTGGATTGCTTAGAAAAGATGATGATATATCAAGACTTGCAGAAAATATGAAAAGTGTAATGTCAACATTAATGGACTCAACTGGGATTGATTTGGAAAAGATAGGGATAAAGCCAGTTCAGGATTATAAAGATAAAAATGGTACTTTAGAAATTGATGATGCAACATTAACAAAAGCTCTTCAAGAAAATTTTGATGATATAAAAGATTTATTTATTAAAGGAAGTACAGATGATACCACAACAAATTCTGGAATATTACCAAAGTTAAAAGAATTGATGAAAAATAATTTTACGAATTTTGATTCTATATTTAATAAAAAAGCTTCTACTAGTGGTGTATATGCACTAACAAATGAAATGACAAAACAAATAACAGATAAAAAGAAATTAATAGATGAAATGAATTTAGATCTGAAAAGTAGAGAAGATGGTTTTTACCAAAAGTTTTCGGCATTAGAAACTGCAATGGCAAAAGCAGAATCACAACAATCTTCAGTGTCATCTATGTTCAGTTCGTAGGATAAAGAAAATAAGGAGAATATTATGAATTTAAACGAATCCTTAGAATCTTATAGAAATATTACATTAGAATTAATAGATGCAGTAAAAACAGATGATAATCTAGATGTTTTATTTGATCAGAGGCAAAATATAATCAAAAATATAGAGTCTTTAAATTTCGATAAACATGAATTTAAAGAATTAGCAATATCTTTTAATATATTAGAACTGGAAGATAAACTTCAAAAAACAATAAATGAAGAAAAAATAAAGGTTAAAAATAAGATTAACTTAATAAGAAAAACGAGAGAAGCTAGAGATAAATATGAAAACTCTCAATTTAAACCAACATTATTTAATAAAAAGTTTTGAAAAAATTAAAAAAGTATTAAAGTATTTGTATAGTCAAACGAATATAAAAATATAACGCTAATAAGTTATTTACTCTTAAGAGTTTATAAAATAAATTTTTAGGACATGGATGTCCTAAGTAAAAATCAAGGAGGAAAATATTATGATAATTTCACACAATCTTAATTCAATGAACGCACACAGACAAATGAAGATTTCTACAGAAGGTCAAGGGAAATCAATAGAAAAATTAAGCTCAGGTTACAGAATTAACAGAGCTGGAGATGATGCAGCAGGTCTTGCTATCTCAGAAAAAATGAGAGCACAAATATCTGGTTTAAATCAAGCATCAAGAAATGCGCAAGATGGTATTTCTTTAATTCAAACAGCTGAAGGTGCATTAAATGAAACTCATTCAATGCTTAACAGACTTAAGACATTATCTGTTCAATCTGCTAACTCGACTTATACTGGTACTGATAGAACATTAATTCAAAAAGAAGTTACAGAATTAAAATCAGAAATTGATAGAGTTGCTAGTCAAACTGATTTTAATGGAACAAAAGTATTAAATGCTGCATCAACTCTTACTATGCAAGTAGGTAGTGATACTGGTAATACAATCTCTGTTTCATTAGTTAACATGAATACAACATCTTTAGGTATAGGTGCAACAGATCTTTCAACTAAAGCAGGAGCATCAACTGCAATAGATACTATTACAACAGCAATAAATAATGTATCTGGTCATAGAGCTACACTTGGAGCATCTCAAAACAGATTAGAGCATACAGTAAAATCAGTAGATAATACTTCTGAAAATATTCAAGCAGCAGAATCTAGAATAAGAGATACTGATATGGCTAAAGAAATGATGGAATACACTAAGAATAAAATCCTTTCTTCAGCAGCTCAATCAATGCTTGCACAAGCTAACTCAGCTCCTCAAGGAGTACTTCAATTATTACAATAATTTTAATAAGTTATTAGAATAAATTGATCAAAATAAGAAGAATTTATGGGGAAACTTTATGAAAACTCATAATTAAAATAAATATTTATAAATAAAAAATAAATAGTAAAAAAGACTAAAGTATTTATATAATAAAGCGAATATATAAGTATGAGATTAATAAGTTGTTATTTACTCTTAAGAGTTTATAAAATAAAATTTTTAGGACATGGATGTTCTAAGTAAAAATCAAGGAGGAAAATATTATGATAATTTCACACAATCTTAATTCAATGAACGCACACAGACAAATGAAGATTTCTACAGAAGGTCAAGGGAAATCAATAGAAAAATTAAGCTCAGGTTACAGAATTAACAGAGCTGGAGATGATGCAGCAGGTCTTGCTATCTCAGAAAAAATGAGAGCACAAATATCTGGTTTAAATCAAGCATCAAGAAATGCGCAAGATGGTATTTCTTTAATTCAAACAGCTGAAGGTGCATTAAATGAAACTCATTCAATGCTTAACAGACTTAAGACATTATCTGTTCAATCTGCTAACTCGACTTATACTGGTACTGATAGAACATTAATTCAAAAAGAAGTTACAGAATTAAAATCAGAAATTGATAGAGTTGCTAGTCAAACTGATTTTAATGGAACAAAAGTATTAAATGCTGCATCAACTCTTACTATGCAAGTAGGTAGTGATACTGGTAATACAATCTCTGTTTCATTAGTTAACATGAATACAACATCTTTAGGTATAGGTGCAACAGATCTTTCAACTAAAGCAGGAGCATCAACTGCAATAGATACTATTACAACAGCAATAAATAATGTATCTGGTCATAGAGCTACACTTGGAGCATCTCAAAACAGATTAGAGCATACAGTAAAATCAGTAGATAATACTTCTGAAAATATTCAAGCAGCAGAATCTAGAATAAGAGATACTGATATGGCTAAAGAAATGATGGAATACACTAAGAATAAAATCCTTTCTTCAGCAGCTCAATCAATGCTTGCACAAGCTAACTCAGCTCCTCAAGGAGTACTTCAATTATTACAATAATTTTGATAAGTTATTAGAATAATATTTATGAAAATAAGAAAGAAGCATTTCGTAATGAAATGCTTCTTTCTTTTATTAAAGAAAAAGATTATAATTTCGATAATAAGAATAACAAGAATTCTAGGAGGAAACTTTATGGAAAATGAAAAAATAGAACTTTTGAAAGATTCTGAAAATTATTTTAATAAATTAATTTTAGAAACCCAAAATATAGGTAATTTAATTCAAAAGGGAAATGAAATTGAAGCATTAAAAGCCATTCCGTTTTTAACAGAAGGGATAGATTATATATGCAATGTTATATATCTAACAAGAGATATTCATTGTAAAGAGATTTCAACTGATGAATTAAATTCTAAAATTAAAGATATTATTGATGCAATTGAAAATGAAGATATGGTATTAGTTGGGGATTTATTTAATTATGAGTTATTACCACTATTAAATTCTATAAAAGAAAAAGTATATTCGGTTTAATAATATATGAGAATAAGGTGAAGTTTAATGTTTGAAATAGAAAAATCAAAAGTAGGATTAATTACACTAAAGTATAATAATAAATATATCCATAGTAAATATAATCCTTTAAATGAAGCAGAACAATTTGCAAAAGGAAATAAAGATTTAATAAAAAAACCAATTATAGTTTTATATGGGTTGGGTTTAGGATATCATATCACCGCAATTAGTAAAATAATGAATGAAGATTCCGTTTTATATGTATTTGAATGGAATTATGAATTAATTGATTATTGTAAAAAATATAATGCAGAAGTTTTTGAATTATCTAATGTTAAAATAATTAGTTCTTATGATGAAAAATTTTATAAGAAATTATCTGAAAAATTAGATTTAGCAAAAGATATTTTGATTCATAGACCTTCTCTTGAAATAATAAATTCCTCAAATCAAACTTTGTATAATTTAATTAATGATTATTCTCTAATTAAACAATTTAAAAGTGTTGATGATATATATGATAGATTAGGTGATGAAAATTTTAAAATAAACACTAGTAAAAATTATTTGAAAATAAATTCATTTATTGATAAACTAATAGAAAATAAAAAAAAGAATTATGTGGTAACAGCAGCAGGACCTTCTTTAGATTATGATTTAGAGTTGTTAAAAAAATATAGAGAAAATTTTAATATAATAAGTGTTGGAAGTTCATTAAGAGCTTTAATGGATCATGGAATAAAACCAGATGGTGTGGTTATAACAGATGCAAAGGAAATAGTAAAAAAGCAATTTGAAGGGTTTGAAAATGAAAATATACCTTTATGTTTCGCAGCAGTTGCTTCGAAGGAAGCTATAAATAGTTATAATGGACCTAAATATATATTTAATTATGAAGAAGATGGTGAATTATATATACAAACGAGATGCACTGTAGCTGTTTCAGCAATAGATATTGCTGTGAAATGTGGTGCTAAAAAAATAGTATTATTAGGTCAAGATTTAGCTTTCATTAATGGAAAATCTCATACAGAAACTTTTGAGAAAACATATGGTTTTAAAGATACAGTAAAAAGTACAAATAAAAACAAACTTATAAAAGATATTAATGGAAAAATGGTTGAAACAACACAAGGATTTATAACCTTTAGAAATCAGATACAATCTTTAATTGCAAATAATAAACAGATACAATTTATTAATTGTAGTAAAGGTGCATTTATAGATGGAGCAGAACACATGGATTTTATGAATTCAATTAATAAAGAAGGTATATAAGTTCTTTATAATTATGTACTTATAAAGAATACAACAAAAATATATAATATTTGTATAAAATAAATAGAATATTTAAGATGAGGTGATAATGTGTTTGATGATAAAACCATTTTAATAACAGGAGGAACAGGTTCTTTTGGGCATAAGTTTGTAGAAAAAATACTAAAGGATTATAATCCTCAAAAAGTAATAATATATTCAAGAGATGAATTTAAGCAAGATCTTATGGAAAAAGAATTTAGAAGGAAATTTCCTAATAAAACAAAAGTACTTAGATTTTTTATTGGTGATGTAAGAGATAGAGATAGATTGTATAGAGCTTTTAAAGGCGTAGATTACGTAATTCATGCAGCAGCTATGAAGCAAGTTCCAGCATGTGAATATAACCCTTTTGAAGCTATAAAAACTAATATTCATGGAGCGCAAAATATAGTGGATGCAGCTATTGATTGCAATGTTAAGAAGGTTGTAGCATTGTCTACTGACAAAGCAGTTAATCCTATTAATTTATATGGAGGAACAAAGCTGGTTTCAGATAAGTTATTTATTTCAGGAAATGCATATTCAGCTGGTCATGGAACAGTATTTTCGGTTGTTAGATATGGAAATGTATCGGGAAGCAGAGGTTCTGTAATTCCATTTTTTGAATCATTAATAAAAGAAGGCAAAAAGGTATTACCAATAACAGATTATCGAATGACAAGATTTTGGATAACTCTAGATGAAGGCGTGGATTTGGTATTTAAAGCTTTAGAGGAATCTAGGGGTGGAGAAACCTATATTTCTAAGATACCTTCTTTTAATATAACAGACTTAGCAAAAGCTATGTGTCATAATGTTGATATGCAAGAAGTGGGAATAAGAGAAGGTGAAAAATTACATGAAGTTATGATAACTAAAGATGATTCAAGAATGACTTATGAATATGAAAAGCATTATATAATATACCCTCATTTTGATTGGTGGAATTCTCAAAGGCATATGACACCAAACGGAAAATTAGTAGAAGAAGGCTTTGAATATAATTCTGGAACAAATAAAGAATGGATTGGTGTAGAAGAATTGAGACAAGTACTAAAAAAAGAGGGACTGTATGATTACGAAAAATATAATTAACTTAAATATTTAGATATATAAAGGAAGGTTTAAACATGAATCTTTTAATAACATCTATAGGGAAAAGAGTGCAACTAATTAAACATTTAAAACAAAACTTTAACGTGATTGGAGTAGATGCAGGAGAATTAAACTCAGCTAAATGTTTTGTAAATAAATTTTATAGAATTCCTAAGGTAAATGAAAATGGTTATATAGAAGCATTATTAGATATATGTAGGAAAGAAGAAATTAAAGTTTTAATTCCTTTATATGAAGGGGAATTTGAAACTTTACATAATACAAGAGAAAAATTTAAAAATGTAGGAACAATACTTTTATTAAGTAATAACGAAATTTTAAATGTATGTAAAGATAAACAGAAAACATATGAATATTTTTTGAATTCAAAAATAAATATTCCCAAAGTTTATTCAGAAGAAGAAATTAACGATATCATTACATATGGTGATCTAGATAAACTTCCTTTAATAATAAAACCTAAAGATGGAATGGGAAGTGAAGGGATTTATAAAGTAAATAGCCTTAAAGAACTAATATTTTTAAAAGAATATAAAGATGATGGAATTATACAAGAATTTATAGAGGGTGAAGAATATACTGTTGATGTTTTAGTTGATTTAAAAGGAAATCCAGTATATGTAGTTCCAAGAAAGAGAATTGAAGTGAGAGCAGGAGAAGTTGTTAAAAGTTCTACTGTAAAAAATAAAAAGATAATAGATGAAACTTTAAAAGTAATTGAGCATTTGAATAAATTAAGAAATAAAATCGGGCTAGGATTACTTGGACCATTAACGATACAATTCTTTAAGAAAAATGATGGTGAGATCTATCTGTTGGAGATAAATCCGAGATTTGGAGGAGGAGTGCCCTTATCCTTTGAAGCTGGAGCAAATTATGGACAACGAATTTTAGAAATGCTTGATGGAAAGCAGTTAGAATATACAAAAGATTTTAAAGAGACTACAATGCTTCGTTATGAAGAAGCAGTTTTTATTCCAATTGACAATTGATATTGACAGTTAATTTTCAGAAATAACCATAATTATTTGTTGAGCATACTGTACAATAATTAAAGTATAGATTTAGTAAAAGGTGAAGAAATGATAAAAGCATTGATTTTTGATTTGGATGATACTTTGTATTATGAAAAAGAATATGTACTAGAAGCTTTTAAGGATGTGGTTCATTACCTGGGAAATAAATATGACGAAAATGAAGAAGAATTGTATAATAGAATGCAAGAGATGCTTGAAAAATTAGGTAGAGGAAAAATATTTAACACTATATGTGAAGAAAATAATTTTAATGAAGAAATAAAGAATTTAATTGATATATATAGAAATTCACAACCTAGATTAAAACTTTATGACGATAGTAAAGAGTTTTTAACTTGGGCAAGAAAGCAAGGATATAAGCTGGGAATAATCACAGATGGTTGTTCAAAAGTACAAAGGAATAAAATAAAAGGTTTAGATATTGAAGATTTAGTGGATAAGATTATTGTAACAGATGATTTTGGCACAGAATTTTGGAAACCACATGAAAAATCATATATTGATATGATAAATTATTTTAATATAAATAAAAATGAATGTATATATATTGGGGATAATCCTAATAAAGACTTTGTTGGAGCTAGAAAGCTTGGAATAAATACTATAAGAATTATAAGAGAAAAAGGAGATCATATTACTACTGTTTTAAAGAAAGAATATGAAGCAGACATTAATATACATAATCTTTTAGAATTAAAAAAAGTATTGGATAGTAATAAAATTAACTAGCTTAATAATCTAATTTAAAAATATGAGAAGGTGAAAATATGAAAGTGTTATGTATAGTTCAAGCTAGAATGGGTTCAGGAAGATTACCGGGAAAAGTTATGAAAGAAATTAATGGGAAGCCTATGATAAGCCACACATTAAATTCACTTAAAAAGAGCAAATACATAGATGAAATAGTATTAGCAACATCAACTCAAGAAATAAATAATCTATTAGTAGAATATGTTGAAAAAATTAATTTTAATGTCTTTAGAGGAGAAAATGAAGATAATGTGCTTGAAAGGTATAAACTTGCAAGTGATAAATATAATGGAGATGTAATAATTAGAGTTACGGGAGATTGTCCTTTAATTAATCCAATAATAGTTGATCATGTGATAACTAAATTTTTGATGTATGACTATGATTATGTAAGACTAGATGTACCAAATACATTTCAAAGAGGATTTGATGTAGAAGTATTTTCAAAGGATGCGCTCAATAGAGTATATGATAAGGTTTGCTCAGAGGAAAATATTTATAAATTAGAATATCAACCATTTAGAGAACATGTGACTTATTATATTTATAACCATCAAGATGAATTTAAAGTTGGATATGTTAAAGGTGAAGGAAAGTATTTTGAGAATAGAGATATTAATATGAGTGTTGATACTGAAGAAGATTTTCAACGAGTTGAATATATTTTTGAGAAAAGTAATTTTGAATAATTGTTGATTAATTTTGCATAGGGATGATAAAATGCACAGAATATAAGAATATAAGAATATAAGAATATAAGAATATAAGAATATAAGAATATAAGAATATAAGAATATAAGAATATAAGAATATAAGAATATAAGAATA